>ERZ833608.1314-NODE-1314-length-16447-cov-2.664714_pt1 | contig 16447 bp, 10 predicted proteins | sample MGYA00519694_ERZ833608 | MGnify/ENA primary metagenome ERZ833608 (study PRJEB31850, sample SAMEA3708742) | human gut metagenome | biome: human gut; feature: human-associated habitat; material: faeces | place: China | collected 2014 ... | reverse complement strand
AGTGAAGATGAAGAATCTGTGCCACCAGCTCAGGAAGGTACGGGAAATGACGAAAAGGAAAAATACACCTATGTGTATCAGTTGAAGGCAGATAATTATAATATGCCGACAGAGGGTACTATCTCTCCGGAATATGATGACTCTCCTGAGGGAAAAGATATTAGCAATTTGGTTGATGGAGACTGGGCAACTTCTTTTTATACTCCTGATAATTCTGTCTCTATCATCTGGAAGGGAAAAGAGCCGGTTGTAGCACGTTATTATTCGGTTATGGCAACCGGAGATAAAGAAGGAAATGCACCTGGTGCCTGGTCTCTTTACGGATCGAATGATAAGGAGAAATGGATGGAGCTGGACAATAGAGTCCGGCAGAAGTTCGAGAAAACGGAAAAGAAATTTATGGCGTTAAACAATAACGAAGCTTATCAATATTATAAATTGACCATTCATCAGAATCAAGGCGGCGAAGGGGTGGAAATCTTGGAATGGATGTTGCAGACTAAGCGGACAATTGATACTCCCTTACTGACTGATTTTCCGGAAGGGAGTACTCCTAAGGAGATAGGCAAACGGCTGGGAAGGCTTTTTGCAAAAGGAAAGCATAATGGAAAAACTCTCAGTTATCCGGAAACTTTTACTTGGAACGGAGCATTGAAATATGCGGAAGTAACGAAAGACAATGAACTGATCCAACCTTTGAAAGATGGGTTTGAGTCTTTTTTTACTACTGATAGGCACTTTTTGCCTGGGATGGACCATGTTGACCGGAATATGTTTGGTAGTCTTCCTCTCACATTGTATCTGATCACTAAAGACGAACGATATCGGGAAATGGGTATACCTTACGCAGATACCCAATGGGAAGTACCGGAAAATGCAAGTGCAAGTGCGAAGTCATGGGCAGCGAAGGGATATAGTTGGCAAACTCGCTTGTGGATTGATGACATGTATATGATTCCTGTCATTCAAACGCATGCTTATAAAGTGACCGGTGAATTGAAATACGTTGAGCGTGCTGCTAAAGAAATGGCGATGTATCTGGATGAGTTACAACGTACGAATGGCCTCTTCTATCATGCACCGGATGTACCCTATTTTTGGGGAAGAGGAAATGGATGGATGGCGGCAGGGATGGCAGAAGTACTTCGCTATCTGCCAGAATCGAGCCCATATTATTTGCCTATTGTAAGAGGTTTCCAGCGTATGATGGCAAGTCTGAAAAATTATCAAACAGAAGAGGGGATGTGGAGACAGTTGATTGATAAACCGGACTGCTGGGTAGAAACATCGGGCTCGGCTATGTTTACTTACGCATTTATTATGGGAGTGAAATATGGATGGTTGCCGGTAAAAGAGTATGGTGAGGCTACTCGAAGAGCATGGTTGGCTATGCTTACTTATATAAACTCGAATGATAAAGTAAGAGAAGTGTGTGTCGGTACCAACAAAAAGAACGATATGCAGTATTATTATGATCGTCCGCGTAATACGGGAGATTATCATGGACATGCACCCTATCTTTGGTGTACGGTTGCTCTTCTGGAAAAATAACGATGAATACGGGCAATTTTGTCTTTTATTTAAGTATTTTGGGACTAAAATCTTATTTATTGACCTGTTTTTGGCATGTTGAATAAAAGGAAACCTCTACTTTTGTTCCATGCCAAAAACCATTTAAAACTATAACATAAATATGCACAACTTTGTTAAGACCCTTTTTTCTGTTTTGCTACTACTTTTCTGTTCAGTATTGACTGCACAAAATAGGATGAATGACGCCAGAGACCCTAATCGTATCTGGCTTGATTCGGAAGTCACCCATCATGGAGATTATCAGTGGAAAATGATAAAAGCAGGCGATATCACAGATCCGGGTGAGAAAATATCTTCATCAGATTATCCGACAGAAAAATGGTTGCCAGCCATTGTTCCCGGTACAGTCTTAAATTCTTTGGTGTATAATCAGAAATATCCCGAACCTTATTATGGAGTCAATAATAAACTTGAATCAAAGTTGATCCCTGATCTCTCTCAGGTCGGACGTGACTTTTATACTTATTGGTTCCGTACAGAGTTTGCAGTTCCTCAGTCTTTTAAGGGGAAGAATGTTTGGTTGCAGCTGGACGGTATCAATTATCGGGCAGAAGTATGGGTGAATGGGAATTTGCTTAGTACCATCAATGGTATGTTTATACAGGACTATATCAATGTGACTGATTTTGTAAAGATAGGAAAGAATAATGCACTGGCTGTCAAAGTGTATCCGGTTGATGTTCCCGGAAGTACTAAGCCGAAGTCCTGGGGGGCTGCCGGAGAATTTCATAATGGTGGTAACGGTAATATCGGATTAAACACTACGATGTTGATGACTGTAGGCTGGGACTTTACCTTTATGGATGGTATCCGTGACCGCAATACTGGTATCTGGAAAAATATTTCTGTCTATGCTACCGGAAAAGTAGCTTTACGTCACCCGTTTGTTAAATCTGAGTTACGCAAACCGGATTATGACCAGGCACGTGAGACCGTATCTGTAGAAGTGATTAATCCGTCAACTAGCAATAGTGGTATTAATTGCAAAGTAAAGGGTGAGATTGTAGGTGAGAATATATCTTTTGAGAAATCATTCCGGGTGATTCGGGGAGAACAAAAACTGGTTACTTTTTCTCCGGAAGAGTTTCCGCAACTTGTGATGAATTCTCCTCGCTTGTGGTGGCCGGTCAACAAAGGACCGCAAAACTTATATGATTTGAAGTTGACCGTATCGGTTGACGGAGTGGTCTGTGATTCTGTAAAGACGAGATTTGGTATTCGTGAAATCACTTCTGATACTAAAACGCCGGACAAATCACGTGTCTTTTATGTAAATGGCAAACGATTGTTTATCCGTGGTACGAACTGGATACCGGAAGCTATGTTGAGACACTCTGATGAACGTACGTATGCAGAATTGCGCTATACCCGCCAGTCGGGCGTCAACCTTCTGCGTATGTGGGGAGGTGGTATTGCCGAATCTGACTATTTCTTCCAGCTTTGTGATGAACTGGGTTTGCTGGTATGGCAGGAATTCTGGATGACAGGGGATACTCGTCATCCTCATGACAAGGCTCTCTATATGAGTAACGTGGAGTCTACAGTGAAGCGTATTCGTAATCATCCGTCTCTGGCTTATTATGTTGCTTCCAATGAAAGCACAGAAATGACCGGTACTCCCGAACTGCTGAATCAGTTGGATGGTACACGCGGATATCAGATGCAGTCGGAGTGTGCTGGAGTACATGATGGCAGCCCTTATAAACAGGTGAATCCGATGCAGCATTATGAAAATACAGCTTCTCCACGAGGTAGTCGTGTAGATGGCTTTAATCCTGAATATGGTGCACCGACTCTTCCTACAGTAGAAATACTCCGGGAAATGATGGATGAGAAAGACCTGTGGCCTATCAACAAAGAAGTGTGGGATTATTTGGATGGAAATGGTTTCCATCTGATGACTACTATGTATACAGACTTGGTAAATCATTATGGAAAGTCATCTTCGATTGACGAATTTGCTCAGAAAGGACAATTGCTGGGTGCAATAAACTCCAAGAGCATTTGGGAAGTATGGAACTATAATAAACTGGATTATGGTGACCGTTTTTGTTCAGGGCTTTTGTTTTGGTATCATAACTGTTCTATGAGGCAGGTAGCTTCCCGTATGTGGGACTGGTCTCTGGAGCCGACAGCTTCTCTTTATCACACGGCCAATTCTTTAGAACCTTTGCATGCTCAGTTCGATTATCTTAAAAATACGGTTTCCGTAGTGAATGATTTCTATCGTTCTTTCGATAACTACAAGGTTACAGCACAGGTGTATGATATAAATAGCCGGAAGGTGTTTGAAGAATCGGCTACTGTTAATCTACCGGCTGATGGAGTAGCGAATGATGCGTTGACTATTCGTTTTCCCGAAGACATTTCTCAAGTTCACTTTATCAAATTAATACTGAAAGATGAGAAAGGGAAAGACGTTTCTTCTAATTTTTACTGGCGTTCCAACGATAAGTACGAAGGAAAGACGACCTTGACCGGCCCGGCAGCCTCTGGCTTTGAGGATTTGAGTAAACTTCGGACTTCTAAAGTGAAACTGGCTTATAAGGTGAGGGAAGAAGGTGATAACTATTTTGTTGATATCACTATGAGGAATACATCCAATCAGATAGCTTTCTTCAATCAACTGCAATTCCTTAATGCAAAGATGAGTCCGATACGTCCGTCATTCTATACGGATAATTTCTTCTCCCTGACTCCGGGTGAAAAGAAGACGGTAACGATCGAGACGGCGAAGAAAAAACTGGGTGAAGGAGTAATATTGGTATTAAAAGGATGGAATATCGATAGCCAAAAGTATAAACTTAAGTAAGATGAAACTTAAACTTATAGCTACATTGATAGGTGGATTGTTTAATTGAGTGTTAGTGAATCGGACAAAGGAACTAATGTTCATCAAATGATAAATAGAATACTATGACTTCTAGAAGAGAATTCTTAAAAAAAGCAGGGTTGTTGACCGCAGCTTTCACTGTACCCACTCTCAATACGCAGGGAGAAACAACGCAATCCAGGCTGAGTCTGAAGAATACAAAGATTGCCGTAGATGATCGGTGGGATGTTATTGTAGTTGGCGGAGGACCTGGCGGTTGTGCTGCCGCTATCTCGGCAGCGCGCGAAGGGGCCAAGACTCTATTGATTGAAGCAATGGGGCAACTTGGCGGGATGGGCACAGCCGGTATGGTTCCGGCATGGTGTCCGTTTTCTGATGGTGAGAAGATTATTTATAGAGGTCTGGCAGAGAAAATTTTTGAAGCTTCGAGGAAAGGAGTACCGCATGAGAGAAAACAGAAAATGAATTGGGTGAGTATAAATCCCGAATATCTGATGACAGTTTATGATCAGATGGTTACTGAATCGGGAGCCCGAGTACTCTTCTTCTCAAGAGTTGCTGCTGTAGAAAAAGCAGCCGATGAAACGGTAGACGCTATCATTGTCGCAAATAAATCCGGGCTTGTTGCTTTCAAGGCAAAAGTTTTTATTGATGCGACAGGTGACGGGGATTTGGCGGCATGGGCAGGCGCATCATTCAAGAGAGGAGATGATAGTGGGGTGGTACAGAGCTCATCTTTATGCTTCTCGTTTGCTAATGTCGATAGCTATAACTACAATCTGACGGGGCCCTCATTACATACTAGTAATAAGAACAGCCCTGTTTATAAAGCGATTGAGTCTGGGAAATATCCATTGATAGATAAGCATTTTAATAGTAATTTTATTGGTCCGGATGTGGTGCAGTTCAATGCCGGGCATCTTGATAATGTCGATTCAACTGATCCCTGGGCAACTACGCAGGCAATGATGGCAGGTCGGCAAATTGCAGGACAATATTTGGAAGCAATGAAGGATGTTCAGCCCAAAACTTTTGGTAGTGCTTTTTTGGTGAAGACTGCTTCTTTGCTTGGAGTCAGAGATAGCCGTCGGATTGAAGGTGATTATACTTTTACGGTAGAGGACTGGAAAGAACGTAGAACTTTTGAGGATGAAATCGGACGTAACTGTTATTATATAGATGTTCATAAGCCCGGCCATAAAGAGACACGTTATAAAAAAGGAGAATCTCATGGAATCCCTTATCGCTGCCTGACACCTAAAGGACTGAAAAATGTATTGACTGCAGGACGCTGTATATCTACTGATGAAGAAGCATTCGGGAGTTTACGGGTAATGCCTCCTTGTCTGGTGACTGGCGAAGCTGCCGGAATGGCTGCAGTGCATGCTATAAAACAGGCAAAGAATGATGTCCACAAAATCGATACTGATTATCTGCGTAAAAGATTGAAGGAGGAGGGACAATATTTGCTGTAAAGGTAAATGATTTATTATGAATAAAGCAGGAAAATAAGATGAAACTAAAACTCGTAATTAGTCTGACCGGTATATTGATGTTATATGGATTTACCATGAAACCTTCTACGGATACGACTACAGGTAAGGAGGATAACAGAAGTTGGGTACTCGGTCCCTTCGTACGTCCTGAAGGTGCTAATCCCGTAATTTCACCTCAACCTACTTCTTTTTATTGTCCGATGCAGAAGCAACAGGTGAAGTGGGAAGAGAGTGATACATTCAATCCGGCGGCTACCGTGAAAGACGGGAAAATAGTCGTACTTTACCGGGCGGAAGATAACTCAGCACAGGGCATCGGTAAAAGGACTTCACGTATCGGATATGCTGAGAGCACGGATGGAGTCACAATGACAAGACTGGACACTCCGGTATTATTTCCAGCGGAAGATAACTTTAAAGGTATAGAATGGCCCGGTGGCTGTGAGGACCCACGTGTAGCAATGACGGAAGACGGCCTGTATGTGATGCTTTATACGGCATGGAACCGGAAGACACCGCGTATCGCTGTAGCCACCTCCCGGGATCTAAAGAACTGGACAAAGCATGGACTTGCTTTTGAAAAGGCCTACGACGGACGCTTCACTAAGATAGCCAGTAAATCTGCTTCCATACTGACCAAAGTAAAGAAAGAAAAGCTGGTTATTGATAAAGTAGACGGCAAGTATTTCATGTACTGGGGAGAGTATGCTGTTCACGCGGCTACTTCTGACAACCTTGTAGACTGGTATCCGGTACTGGACGAAAAGAATGAATTAAAGAAGTTGGCGAGACCGCGTAAAGGGCATTTTGACTGTCAGATGACAGAATGCGGACCTCCGGCTATACGAACCAAAAAGGGTATTGTGCTTCTGTATAATGGAAAAAATGCAGGAAAGGACAGGGATACCTCATATCCGGCAGGTGCTTATTGCGCCGGACAATTTTTATTTGATAATAATGATCCTTATAAAGTACTGGACCGGTTGGACAAACCTTTCTTTGTGCCTGAAGCACCTTTTGAGAAGAGCGGGCAATACAAAGATGGAACAGTATTTATCGAGGGACTGGCATATTACAAGAAGAAGTTATATCTCTATTATGGTTGTGCGGACTCAAGAATAGCAGTGGCCGTGTGCGACAATGTAAAGAACCTGAAGGTTAAATAACTCCCGTAGATATTCTATAATTGTATAATAAATAAAAATAAGTCGTTATGTGTAAAAAACTACTTTTATTATTGCTCTTGTTGCCTTTTCAACTATTATCAGCTCAGACTAAATTGCTGACGGACTTCCCGGAAGGATACACTCCCGAAGAGGTCGGTAAGCGTTTGGCATACCGCTTTGTAGGCGAGAAGCACGCACTTCATGCCGGTAAATGGATTGGATCCGGAAACATTCTACTGGAATGGCGCGCTGAAATATGCTGCGGTAACAAAAGATAAAGAGTTGATAAAGCTTCTGGAAGATAAGTTTGCCCCTTTGTTTACATCAGAGAAGGCGCTGCAGCCGATTATGAATCATGTGGATTTGAATATGTTCGGTAGCCTTCCACTGGATATGTACCGAGTGACAAAGGATAAGAAATACCTGTATCTTGGACTGCCTTATGCCGACTCTCAGTGGGAAGTTCCCGCAAATGCAAAGCCTAAAGAAAAGGAATGGGCTGAAAAAGGGTATTCCTGGCAGACACGTTTGTGGATTGATGACATGTACATGATTACGATTGTGCAGACTCATGCGTATAAAGTGACGAAGGACCGTAAATATATCGATCGGGCGGCGAAAGAAATGGTGATGTACCTGGATGAACTGCAACGCCCGAATGGTCTTTTCTATCATGCACCGGATGTTCCTTTCTATTGGGGACGTGGGAACGGATGGATGGCGGCAGGTATGTCGGAGCTGCTCCGTTGTTTGCCAAAGAAGCACAAAGACCGTGCCCGTATCTTGGAAGGCTATCAGAAAATGATGAAAAGCCTGAAGGAGTATCAGAATGCAGATGGCTTGTGGAATCAGTTGATTGACAAGTCTGATTGCTGGACAGAGTCATCCGGATCGGCAATGTTTACTTTCGCATTCATTATGGGCGTGAAGAATGGCTGGCTGGATGCGGAAGAGTATGCACCTGCTGCCCGGAAAGCTTGGTTGGCTTTGGTTCCATACGTTAATGAAAAGAACCAGGTAAGAGAAGTTTGTGTCGGAACCAATAAAAAGAATGATCTGCAGTACTTTTATGATCGTCCTCGTCGTACTGGTGATTATCATGGACAAGGTCCCGTTCTTTGGTGTACTGTCGCTCTTCTGGAAAAATAACAGAGTATTTCCTTATTCTTGTTTTATTGCCGCATAAATCAAGGAGAATCATAGTCCGTAGTTTCCCTTTTGAGAGAGGGAAGCTGCGGATGCTTTTATCATAACGGATACGGTTGCATGAGACTGGATCTTCAGATATCGGCACTCGATGAACAGGCAAAAAGGACGTAATATGTTCTGTTTTGGTACTATTTTACTCATTCTACATTCATTTAGAACGAATTCTTTTACTAATTGCTCAATTTGTTTTACTGAGATAAGGTGATCTTCGCTAATTTTGTCCTCGTTGATAAGAGCCGGTAATGGCTTGGGAAATATATCTAAATAAAGTATTAACAGAATCAGGATTAGTGCTGATTCATATAATTATGATGAGCTGTATGAACTTAAAATTCTTGCTTTGTGGAATAGCTATCGGGCTATTGACCGGGTCTGCCTGGGCCGTTAATTATACACCGGAACAGGTCAATGCACATATTTCTTTGAAAGTGCCCGGAAATAAGGCTAAGCAGTACCCTTTAATTTTAAAGAGAACGCAGAATGATAATTCTGCCTATCAGTTAGTAGCCTCTGAAAATATTCCGCTGACGATTTCTCAAAAGGTCAAGGAAGCTAATGGGCGTCTACATATTGACATGTGTATTACAGCTCTGGAGGATGTGTACTTTAACTATGGACAGAATGTGTCTACCGGTTTCCGTCACGACGATTGCTTGTTTTACATGCCCGGATTTTGGTATCGCCGTAATCTGCGCTCGCCCAAAGAAGCTCCTTCATTCCATACATCTGATAGTTGGGTAGTCCGTGAGGATAGATTGAGTGCTCCATTGACGGGAATCTATAATGAGAAGGACAAGCGATATATGACAGTAAACCGACTGGATAAGTTTACGACCGACGCTTTGACTACACATAAGGAAGGTGAAGTGATTCTTTCCGGAAAAACATCCTTGGGTTTTACAGGTTTTGAAAATCAGAATGGAGTGGCTGCGCTTTCTTTCGGTTTCCCCTATGAAGAAGCTCCCAGAAGCTATATCCGTAAACTGACATTGGCTCCTAAAGTAAAAGCTTTCCAACTGCTGAAGAAAGGGGAAAACATCATGTTAACTTGGGAAATTTCGGAAAACAGTGCGGATGACTTCTCCGATTTTGTACGTCATGCCTGGGAATATTCTTATGATACTTATGCTCCGAAACCGGTTGACACTCCTTACTCCATTTCTGATATGAAGCAGACGCTCAGCAATTACTTTGTGAATAGCTTGGTAAGCAAGCCGGAGTTGACCTATAATTCGGGCGTCGGTCTGCGAACAGATGACTGTAAGAGTAACGGTGAAGCGGAAATTGGTTTCGTGGGACGTGTGCTCTTGAACTCGTTCAATGCTTGGGAATATGGCTGGGAAACCAATCGTGAAGAACTGAAGGAAAATAGTCTTAAGATCTTTGACAGTTATCTGAAGAATGGATTTACACCGGCAGGTTTCTTTAAGGAATTTGTTAATTTAAACCGTGGGTTTGAAGAACCGGTACATAGTATTCGACGTCAATCTGAAGGAATTTATGCGATACTTCATTTTCTGGCATACGAAAAGAAACAGGGACGCAAGTACCCGGAGTGGGAACAGCGGGTCAAACAGATGTTTGAAATGTTCCTGAAACTTCAGAACGCTGACGGCAGCTTCCCCAGAAAATTCCGTGATGACTTTACGATTGTGGATAAGAGCGGAGGTAGTACTCCTTCAGCAACATTGCCACTAGTGCTGGGATATAAATACTTCAAGGACAAACGCTATCTTGCCAGCGCCAGAAAGACAGCTGAATATCTTGAGAAAGAACTGATCTCCAAAGCAGACTATTTCTCTTCTACACTTGATGCGAACTGCGAGGACAAAGAAGCATCGCTGTATGCAGCCACTGCTACATACTATCTTTCACTGATTACGAAAGGCGAAGAACATAAGCATTATGCTGACCTGACAAAGAAGGCCGCCTACTTTGCCCTGTCATGGTATTATCTGTGGGATGTTCCGTTTGCTCCGGGACAGATGTTGGGAGACATTGGCATGAAAACCCGCGGTTGGGGAAATGTGTCAGTGGAAAATAATCATATCGATGTATTTGTTTTTGAATTTGCTGACGTGCTTCGTTGGTTGTCCAAAGAATACAAAGAGAACCGCTTGTCTGATTTTGCAGAGGTGATCTCGACTTCCATGCGTCAGTTGCTACCTCATGAGGGCCATATGTGCGGCATTGCTAAGGTCGGTTATTATCCTGAAGTGGTTCAGCACACCAACTGGGATTATGGAAAGAATGGAAAAGGATATTACAACGATATTTTTGCTCCCGGCTGGACGGTTGCTTCCTTATGGGAACTTTATACTCCCGGACGTGCGGAGACTTTCCTGAAGAAATAAAACAGTACAGGTTGTGTCCTGCAGAAACCTTTTAAATTATATCATGATGAAACAATTTATTATCTTATTAGTCGTGTTTTTTAATTGTTCGTATCTGCCTGCTCAGTGGAAACCGGCAGGAGAACGGATTAAAACAGAATGGGCTACCAAAATAGACGTTGAGAATGTGTTGCCCGAGTATCCCCGTCCGATTATGGAACGTCCGAACTGGGTGAACCTGAATGGGTTGTGGAATTACGCCATAACTCCGGTAGGGCAGGCGGCTCCTCAAAAATATGAGGGACAGATCCTGGTTCCTTTTGCGATAGAATCCAGCTTGTCCGGTGTAGGAAAAAGACTCGGAAAGGAGAATGACTTGTGGTACCAACGCAAATTCTCTGTGCCGTCAAAATGGAAAGGCGAACGTGTATTGCTGCATTTTGGAGCTGTTGACTGGAAAACAGATATTTGGGTAAATCAAATTAAAATAGGACAGCATACTGGTGGCTTTACTCCTTTCTCATTCGATATCACTCCTGCCTTGAAGAATGGAGAGAATGAACTGGTAGTAAAGGTTTGGGACCCGACGGATAATGGTACTCAGCCTAGAGGAAAACAAGTGAATAAGCCCTCCGGTATCTGGTATACGCCGGTTAGTGGAATATGGCAGACAGTATGGCTGGAACCTGTGCCTGCACAGTCTATCACGAACATCAAAACAACTCCTGATATCGATCTGAATAAACTGACAGTAGAAGTTGCTACTGATGAGAAGAAGCTATCGGACAAAATAGAAGTGAAGGTGTTCGATGGAAAGGAACTGGTGGCTAAAGGAGTTTCCATTAATGGTATTCCTGTTGAAATAGCCATGCCGGCTGATGTGAAGTTATGGTCACCGGAGTCCCCTTCTTTGTATGATCTGGAGATCAGCCTGTTCGAAGGCAATAAGCTGGTGGATAAGGTCAAGAGTTATGCTGCCATGCGTAAATTCTCTACCAAGAGAGACAAGAACGGCATTGTGCGCTTGCAGTTGAATAATAAGGACCAGTTCCAGTTCGGTCCTTTAGATCAAGGCTGGTGGCCCGATGGGCTGTATACGGCTCCTTGTGATGAGGCATTGGTATATGATATTCAAAAGACAAAAGACTTTGGTTATAACATGATCCGTAAACATATCAAGGTGGAACCGGCTCGTTGGTATACGCATTGCGACCGTCTGGGGATTATTGTATGGCAAGATATGCCGAGCGGAGATAAGAATCCGGAATGGCAGATGCGCGAGTATTTTACAGGAACGGAGAAGAAACGTTCCACAGAATCAGAAGCAACCTATCGAAAAGAATGGAAAGAAATCATCGATTGTCTTTATTCTTATCCTTGTATTGGTACATGGGTACCGTTTAATGAAGCCTGGGGACAGTTCAAGACTCCTGAAATTGCAGAATGGACCAAACAATATGACCCTTCACGCCTGGTGAATCCTGCCAGTGGTGGTAATCATTATACTTGTGGTGATATGCTTGACTTGCACCATTATCCGGGGCCGGAAATGTTTCTGTATGACGCCCAGCGTGCTACAGTGCTCGGAGAATATGGTGGTATCGGTCTGGTATTGAAAGAGCATCTATGGGAACCGGATCGTAACTGGGGATATGTTCAGTTTAATACTTCTAAGGAGGCAACCGATAAATATATGGAATATGCCAATGTATTGAAAGAACTGATTCCCCGTGGATTCTCGGCTGCTGTCTATACTCAGACTACAGATGTGGAAGTAGAAGTAAACGGATTATTGACTTATGACCGTAAGGTTATCAAGCTGGATGAGAAAACATTGAGGAAGATGAATAAGGAGATCTGTGATGCTCTGAAATAACAGGTTCCATTTACTCATGATATTTATCTGATTGTTGGTATGGGGTGGACTAAAAAAAATCTTTTTAGCCCGCCCTGTGTCATTATTGATGGTTAAGGTGCAGAACATAACTGTTTTGCCCGAAAAAATAAGTAACTTTGTCTGCAATTATAAACTTAAAAAGTCTGTCTATGATAAAGAAAGGGATGAACGCTCTTTTGCTTCTTTGCATCCTGTTGGTTTGCAACGGAAAAAGTAGTGCAATGGAGAAAGAAGGAAACAATGCTCCGGAGAAAAAAGTGAGTGTTGAGTCAGATCGTCTGCCTATTGCTGATCCGTATGTGATGCTTTATAATAACAAGTATTATGCCTATGGTACCGGTGGCACAACGAAAGGTGAAGGTTTCGCCTGTTTTTCTTCGGACGATTTGAAGAACTGGAAACGGGAGGGACAAGCGTTGTCGACAGCCGATTCATACGGGAAGTGGGGCTTTTGGGCACCAGAGGTTTACTATATCGAATCGAAAAAGAAATTTTATATGTTCTATTCGGTAGAAGAGCATATCTGTGTGGCTACTTCCGACTCCCCTGTAGGCCCGTTCCGGCAGGAAGTGAAACAACCTGTTTGGGAGGAGAAAAGCATTGATACTTCCCTCTTTATAGATGACGATGGTACTCCCTATCTTTATTTTGTGCGTTTTACCGATGGAAATGTTATTTGGGTAGCTCGGATGACCGATGATTTGATGAAGATTAAAACGGAGACATTATCTCAATGTGTGAAAGCGGAAGCACCGTGGGAACTTTTGCAGGCTAAAGTAGCAGAAGGACCTTCAGTCCTCAAGAAGAATGGAACATATTATCTGATCTATTCTGCCAACCATTATCAGAATAAGGGCTATGGAGTGGGCTATGCCACTTCCAAGTCACCAATGGGACCATGGATTAAGTATAGCAAGAATCCGCTTCTGCAAGGAGTTGAGGGCATGGGATTGGTCGGTACGGGGCATGGCGCGCCTTTTCAATGCAAAGATGGCAGCTGGAAATACATTTTCCATGCCCACTGGAGCAAAGAGAAAATACATCCGCGTACTTCCTATTTCAAGGATTTCGCTATCTCAGATCAGGGAGTGGTTTCTATTAGCGGAGAGGTCATTGAACCGAGAGTCATGAAATAATCGCTTGAATACTTGAAAATGCAGCAGGTACTTGACAAACGCTTTTTATTGTTGTATATTTGTAGTTCCAAACCTGAACTGAATAATATAAGAACGATATAATAAAATGAGAAAATTAGTGTGTGATCATCCTCTACGGTGGTATAATATAGTAACAAATAGTACTTATCTCTCTGACGTATAACAGAGGATAGGATACTCCGATATAGGAAAAGGCTGCAAACTTTATGAGGTTTGCAGCCTTTTTTGTATTATAAATTCAATCCAGATTCTACAAATTTCTATTTTAAAGTTTATAATAAACGAGGGGGACGTTTATAATAAACGATCACAGTATTTATTATAAACCCGGTTGCCGTTTATGCAGTACTCTGTTACTATTTTTGTATAGTTAGAATGTGCGTTCTCCGATTATAGCTAATTACGATAATTATAGTTGACAATGATTGCGGGTAATCTAACTATACAAAGCTCTTGAATACCTTATGTTATTTATGCGTGAAGTTCCAGTATAAACCGGCATCCCTTGGTGTAGCTTGTGTCCAATGTCAGACTGCCATTCATTTTGGTGGCGATGAGTGAGCAGATAGGTAATCCCAAGCCATCACCTGTAGTCAGGTCTTTGACCTGGGTGAAAGGTTTGAAGAGATTTTCCTGTTGTTCTGCCGGGATACCTGTTCCCGTATCGGTTATGATGAACTGATGGGTGTGCGCGCCACGTTTCTTGAAGTCGAGGCTGATACGTCCTTGCTCCGTATAGAAAGCGGCATTTTTCAGCAAGTAGAGCAGGATACGTTCCAGCTGTTCTTTATTCGTTTTTACTTGGAGTTTGGGGGCGTTTACAGAAGGGGTGACGTCCGGCTTCATAAATTCTTTAGCCTTCTCCATGACGCTTTCGCAGAAAGTACCCGCATTGACTTCTCCCATTTCATAAGGTTCGGTCAGTGAGTTCTCCAAAGAGGAAAGCTCTTGAATATTGTCGCTGAATTGCTTTAAGGCTGCTACTTGTGCCTGCATCTGCTCTGCATACCTTGGTGCTTGGGCGGAAAGCTCTTTGGCGGAAGTCCCTAAAGTGTTCAGAGTCGGCTCCATTTGTGAGGATATATTCCGGATGAACTTTGTTTTCAGCTCGTTGTGCTCATTGGCTATGACCACGCTCTTTTTGAGTTTGCGGTTGCCGGTGATAAATTTCAGCAGTAAGATGGCAAGTACAATGATTGTGGCTACAAGGATAGCTACAAGCGTACAAAGTCCTATGATGATGTATTGCTTGGCGGATAGTGTGCTGTCTTTGTCCTGTATGGTCTGGAGGCTTTCGTCATATTTTCGTTTCAGGACATTCAGCTCATCCTGGGCAGTCAGGGCTTTTACAGAGTCGGTCCATACAATATAGCTTTCGTACGTACGTTCCATCAACGGGGCATTGTTGGCTTTGCGGGCGATGCCGATAAGAGTCTTGTAGCAGTCGCTCACTTTATCGTAGTCCTTCTTTTCCTTGTATTGGCTGATGAGTTTGCGGAAACAGGCGTCTCCTTGTGTATTCTGATTGAAAGTATAGTAATAGTTGGCTTTCGTATAGAGCAGCACTTCCATTAAAGAATCATTTTTGGCGAGACTGGCAATCTCTTCCAATTTGTCCAGCTGGTTTTTTGCCTGTGCAGGATTCTTCAGTGAAATGTACATCTGCAACCGTTCCTTGCTGATGGGAAAGCGTAAGTCATAAAAGACTTTGTTTTGCTTCTGTTCGCCTGTCCAAATGAGTTGTTCCATATTACGGCATAATTCGAAACCTTCTTTGTAGAAGTTTTCTCTGACATATAGAGCATTGGCTTGAATACCACATTCTACAGCCTGCGGATAATCTTCGCGGGTAGCAAATGCTTCGTACGCTTTCTTAAACAGATAACGGGCTTTGATGTAATCTTTCTGCTTCAGGCTGCTTAAAGCCTGTTCTTTTAGTTCTGTGGCTTTATCCTGAGGTGCTTGTGCATAAACTGACAGATAAAAACAAAATGTGATTAAAAGAGTTACAATGGACGTTTTCATACTATTGCTTTTATTATTTACTACAAATGTAAAACAAATATATGAATAAAAAAGATATAGCCAGTAAAAAAAATATCGCTGTTTATACGAAGCTAAGCGGGAACAATATGTAGAATACTTAAAAAATCATTTGTCGAATGTATAAATAGTTCTGTGGCGATACTCTTCCCCCGGCATGAGCAGGCAGGACGGAAAATGCGGATGCGAAGGGGTATCCGGAAAGTATTGTGTCTCCAGACATACACCGATATCCGGTGTGGGAGCGAGATAGCCGGCGGTATATAATAAGACACCGGGTAAGTCAGTCCTGACAGTCAGCCTTCTGCCGGAGAAAGGGTCGGATAATACGGCGGCTGTCAATAACGTGTCGGACGACTCTTCTTTCAGGATATAGCAATGATTGTATCCCTTGTTCCAGTGCAACTGCTCGTTATCGTCGTAAAGATGTGCTCCGATGCTGCGACTGGTGCTGAAATCAAACGGACTGTCTTTGACATCCTGTGCCTGTCCGGTAGGAATAAATTGTGAGGTTGTCTCTAATATTCGTGCAGCAGGTATCATGAGCTCATGCTCCGTTATTTTTCGTTTGTCGCCGGACAGGTTGAAGTAAGCATGATTGGTGAGATTCAGATAAGTAGGGCGGTCTGTGGTTCCGTGATAGCTGATTGTCAGTTCGTTGGTTTCCGTGAATTGATATTCCACTTCCGCCTGTACATTTCCCGGATATCCTCCTTCCAT
>ERZ833608.1313-NODE-1313-length-16448-cov-83.534374_pt1 | contig 16448 bp, 14 predicted proteins | sample MGYA00519694_ERZ833608 | MGnify/ENA primary metagenome ERZ833608 (study PRJEB31850, sample SAMEA3708742) | human gut metagenome | biome: human gut; feature: human-associated habitat; material: faeces | place: China | collected 2014 ... | reverse complement strand
GGCGTTACAACCCACTGTTGGCTGATGAGGGTAAGAACCCATTCACACTCGACTCAAAGGCTCCTAACTGGGAGAACTTCCGCGACTTCCTGCTCGGTGAGGTTCGTTACCTCTCTGTACAGAAGGCATTCCCTAAGGAGGCTGATGAGCTCTTCTCTCAGGCAGAGAAGATGGCTAAGCTCCGCTACCAGACTTACGTTCGTAAGAGCCAGGAGGACTGGAGCGAGGAAATCTAATCTGATTCTTCTATATCAGTAATATAATGCAAGCCGAGAGGATTTTTTGGTTCTCTCGGCTTTTTTTATACGTTTTTGCATATTTATCGAAAAAAAGTCGTAACTTTGCAAGAAAAGACCAACATGAGACTAAACAAAACATTACTTACCTTCGGCCTGGCCACTGCCCTCCTGCAGATGCCAGCTACTACGTTTGCCCAATCCGCTGGTGCCAGTTCTTCCACCCATAATCCGCTTCTCGTAAAGAGCACTCTGCCTTTCGGCGCTCCAGATTTCAGCAAGATTCAGGAGAGCGACTATCTTCCTGCCTTCGAGATAGCCATCAAGAGCCAGCGTGAGAACATCCAGAAGATTGTCAACAACAAGAAGAAACCAACCTTCCAGAACACCATCCTCGCTTTCGAAGAGAGCGGACTCCTGCTCGACCGTGTGAGCAACGTCTTCTTCGGACTCACCAGCGCCCACAAAACTCCTGGCATTGCCGAAACTCAGAAGAAGGTGATGCCTTTGCTTACCGAGCTGGACAACGAGATTTCTTTCAACAAGCAACTCTTCAACCGCATCAAGTTCGTTTACGACAACGAACTGAAGAAACTCAAGGGCGAAGATCTTCGCCTGACCGAGCAGACCTACAAGAGTTTTGTTCGCTCTGGCGCCTTGCTGTCGGCAGAGAAGATGGAGCGCATGAAGCAGATCAACACCCGCATCTCGCAACTGCAGGAGCAATGGGACAACCTCTTGCCTGCAGCCACCAACAATGCTGTGGTATGGGTACAGAGCAAGGACGAGTTGGCTGGCCTGAGCGATGCTGATATAGCTCAGTGCAAGAAAGATGCAGAGAGCCGTGGCGGTAAGGCTCCTTACTGCGTGGTAATCATCAACACCACCCAGCAGCCTATCCTCGCCTCGCTTGCCAACCGCGACCTTCGCCGCCGTGTGTACGAGGCAAGTATCCATCGTGCCGATGCCACCAATCCAGAGTTCAACACCTTCCCTATCGTTACCGAAATAGCCAAGTTGCGTGCCGAGAAGGGACAGCTCATGGGCTACAACAACTATGCCGACTACTCGCTCGAGAAGACCATGGCGAAGAACAGTCAGAACGTGAACAACTTCCTGGGACAGCTCATCAAGGAATACACTCCCAAGGCTGAGGCAGAGACCAAGGCTATCGAAGAATACGCTCAGAAACTGGAGGGTAATGACTTCAAGCTGCAGCCCTACGATCGATTCTACTATTCCGCAAAGATGAAGAAGGAACTCCTCAACATTACAGACGACGAGATAAAACCTTATTTCAATATCGACAGCGTACAGATCAACGGTGTGTTCTATGCTGCCCACAAGGTATATGGTCTTAACTTCAAACAGCGCAAGGACATCCCAACCTATCATCCCGACATGAAGGTGTTTGAGGTGAGCGACAAGAACGGTAAGCCATTAGCTCTCTTCTATAGCGACTTCTTCCGCCGTCCTACCAAGCGAGGTGGCGCATGGATGAGCGCTTTCGCCAAGCAGAGCAGACAGCGCGGTCAGTTGCCTATCATATATAATGTATGCAACAACGCCAAGGCTCCCGAAGGACAGCCATCACTCATCACCTGGGACGAGGTTTGCACCATGTTCCATGAGTTCGGTCACGCCCTGCACGGCATACTCTCCGACTGCCAATACAACACCCTTTCCGGTACAGCCGTAGCACGAGACTTCGTAGAAATGCCTTCGCAGTTTAATGAGTCGTTTGCTTCCATTCCTGAGGTGTTCGACCACTTTGCCCGTCATACCGAAACAGGCGCTCCTATGCCAGCAGCCCTGAAGGAACGCATGCTCAAGAGCATCAACTTCCAGACAGCCTATTCCTTGGGCGAAAACTTGGCTGCCACCTGTCTCGACCTGGCTTGGCACGAACTGACTCCCGAACAGGTCCCTTCTGCCTACATGGCTGGAGCCTTCGAGAAAGAAGCTCTCTTCAAGGCAGGAGTTCTCAATACTCAGATACCTCCACGATACTCTACCACTTACTTTAACCACGTATGGGGAGGTGGCTATGCAGCAGGCTATTACAGCTATCTGTGGACAGGGGTTCTCGCTGTCAACGTAGCCGACTACTTTGCTCAGCATGGTGCACTCGACCCTGCTGTTGGTCAGGCTTTCCGCACCAAGATTCTCAGCCGCGGCAATACCAAGGATCAGCTCGAAATGTTTACCGACTTCACTGGCATGAAGCAACCTGATGCTTCTGGCCTGCTCAAAGCAAGAGGATTGTAATAAAGGTAAAAAAGTAAAAAGGTAAAAAAGTAAAAAGGTAAAAAAGTAAAAAGGTAAAAAAGTAAAAAGGTAAAACTGAATCTTACTGCCGATAAAGATTTTTAAGGCAACAGAGCCTCAGTACATCATACAACAGGACAGGTGTCACGACCGACACACTGTCCTGTTTTTCGTTTATACTCATCTTAACCTTCTGAACCCAGCGACAACTCAATAGCTTTCTATTCTACAGACTTTCATAAAGAAACTAAGAGACTGCACATTTTCTGCATTTTTTTTGTATGTTACAAGAAAACGTTGTATCTTTGCATAAGATAAGCTGCACTCAGCAAAATATTCAAGCAAGCTTGATATTCTGCATTCGATTTGCATTATCTTTGCATGAATAACAGACAAGATGTTATATATGAGCAAAAAAATAACAGGAACACAAAGACATTACTATAAGAATCTATTAAGCATTGGCATACCTATCGTCATAGGACAGTTAGGAACCATCATCTTAGGTTTTGCCGACACCATCATGATAGGTCACCACAGCACGGAAGAACTGGCTGCGGCAGGACTTGTCAACAACATCTATACCCTGGTGTTCGTCATGTACATGGGCTTCACCTATGGTCTGACTCCTATCATCGGCCGACTCTATGGCGAGGAACGTATCGACAGCATCGGACAGAAGGTGCGCAACTCGCTCTTTGCCAATATGCTTACGGGCACTCTTCTCTCCATAGCGCTTGTGGTGCTCTACCTCAACCTCTCGCACATCGGACAACCCGAAGAGCTGCTCGCCCTCATCCGTCCCTACTTCATCGTCAACCTCGTCTCGGTACTCTTCATGGGCATATTCTACACCATGAAGCAATTTCTTGATGGCGTGGCAGAGACGCGTGTGGCAATGTGGGTGATGATAGCAGGCAACGTGGTCAACATCTTCGGCAACTGGCTGCTCATCTATGGTGTGGCAGGATTCCCCGAACTGGGACTTCTCGGAGCCGGAATCTCTACCTTGCTGAGCCGTGTGCTCATGGCAGCAGCCATGGTGGGAATCGTGATAGGCAGGAAGAAGTTCGCACAGTACCGTCACGACATTTTGCATAGCAGCATCACCAAGGTCGACTTCCGCGAGATGAACCGATTAGGATGGCCCGTAGCCCTGCAGTTGGGCATGGAGTCGTCGGCTTTCACCCTCAGTTGTGTGATGGTGGGATGGCTCGGAACCATACCTTTGGCAGCCCACCAGGTGATGATCACCCTCTCCCAGCTCTTCTATCTCGTACTCTCGGGTATGGCTGCCGCCATGGCCATACGTGTAAGCCACTTCGTTGGTCAGAAAGACTATCAGGCGGTTCGCCGCAATGCCTATGACGGCTGGCGACTCAACCTGATGTTCTCCATCTGTATGGGACTGCCTGTACTGCTCCTGCGCCATCAGATAGGAGGCTGGTTCAACGACAACGTGGAGGTGCAGCAATACGTGGCGTTGCTCATCATCATGATGATGGTCTATCAGTTTGGTGACGGACTGCAATACAGCTTTGCCAATGCTCTTCGCGGCATCGCCTGCGTGCGTCCGATGGTGCTCTACGCCTTCATCGCCTACTTCGTCATCTCCCTACCTATGGGCTATACCCTCGGATTCCCTCTCGGCATGGGTATCCTGGGCATCTGGATAGCCTTCCCCTTCGGACTCACCATCGCCGGCGCCCTCTACTGGCAACGGTTTGAGAAAGAACTCAGAAAAATGGAAGAAGCCAAGTAACAAGTAAAAAAATGATAACTTAAAAACCACATAACCGTGAAACAACAACAGATATACAACCTGGAAGAGTTTGCCAATAAATATCAGTTGACAGACATTTTTGGCGCTTATGCCGCCTATATTTCAGTAGGGTTCACCCTACCTACGGGTGTCGATGTGCTCCATCATTTCAAGGAAATGGTGCAACAGCGCACACTCTTCACCAAACTCCTGCTCATCAGGAAAGGCACAGCCACCGTAGTCATCAGCGAACAAGACGAGAGAAAAACGCTTAACGCAGACAGCCTCCTCGTCATGACCTCACGACACGTCATCAACGAGATAGAACTGACGCCTGACTTCAAGGCAGAATGTGTTCTCGTAGATACCGACATGGTGAACGAAAACACCATCTACCACCTCACGGAGGAGAAGCACAAGAGTGTGAGCGATGTGTTCAACATCATTCACAACATCGTGCGCCATCAACACATCAACAAGGTAGAGATGATTCAGTCGATGTTCAACGTGCTTCGCCTCATCCTCGAGGAGCTGCCCTACGAGGAACGATCCATCTCCCACGACTTCAAGCACAAGAAGGAGGTGTACGAAATCTTCCTCCATCACCTGTACCGCAACTTCCGTAAGGAGCGCCAGATCCGTTTCTACGCCAGCAATATGAATGTCTCCACGGCCTACCTCTCGCGCTTGGTCAAGGAGATAAGCGGCTCTACCATCAACGAGCACGTCACCTCGCTCATCTACAAAGAAGCCTGCAACCTCCTCTCTCATTCCAGCATGTCGATTGGCGAAATAGCCGACGCCCTGAGTTTCAGCGACCAGAGCGCCCTCACCAACTTCTTCAAAATGCGTGCCGGCATGACTCCCCTCGCCTACAGGAACAAAGGCTTAGAAAGACGATGAAAGGTGATGAAACCTAAGAGAAGGGCATAAGTAGCTTGCTTCTGATAGCCATGAGCATGGGTTTCGGGAAATTACATTAGTGACATAAAAAACGAAAAAAAGCATGGACAACTCTCTCAGCCATCCATGCTCATGTATTCTCGTATATCTAATCTATTCTAATCGTGTATTGTCATGGTGAAAGGATTACGCTAAATTTTAAAAAAACTACCACAATTATTTTAACTTCTTATAGCCATAGGCTGCGCGATTACCCAACTGCTCTTCGATGCGGATAAGCTGGTTGTACTTAGCCATACGGTCGGTACGACTCATTGAACCCGTCTTGATCTGCCCCGAGTTGGTAGCCACAGCAATATCAGCTATTGTAGTATCCTCGGTTTCACCCGAGCGATGGGAAGTAACCGTAGTGTAACCATGACGATGAGCCATCTCAATAGCATCCAGGGTCTCAGTAAGAGAACCGATCTGGTTTACCTTGATAAGGATAGAGTTGGCAGCACCCATCTTGATACCCTTTTCCAGGAACTTCACATTTGTAACAAAGAGGTCGTCACCTACCAACTGGCAACGGTCGCCAATGGCAGCAGTCAACTTCACCCAGTTGTCCCAATCGTTCTCATCAAGACCATCCTCAATAGAATCAATAGGATACTTGGTAATCAGTTCTTCCAGGAATTTGATCTGCTCTTCAGCAGTCAGTTTCTTGCCATTAGGATCCTTCTTCTTACCATCCTTCAACTGGCGGTAATCATAATACCACTCACCATTCTCCTGAACGGCAAACTCACTGGCTGCACAGTCCATGGCTATCTTCACATCCTTTCCTGGCTCATAGCCAGCATCCTTAATGGCCTGACAGATGCTCTCGAGTGCATCCTCGATACCATCGAGTGCAGGAGCAAAACCGCCCTCATCACCTACGGCAGTAGAAAGGCCGCGGCTCTTCAGCAGTTTAGCCAATGCATGGAACACCTCGGCACCCATGCGGATGGCCTCCTTCTCGGAAGGAGCACCCACAGGACGGATCATGAACTCCTGGAAGGCAATAGGTGCATCAGAGTGAGCACCACCATTAATGATGTTCATCATAGGAACAGGAAGGGTGTAAGTATTGCAACCGCCGATGTAGCGATACAAGGGGATGTGCAGATACTCGGCAGCAGCATGTGCCACAGCCAGAGACACACCGAGAATAGCATTTGCACCCAGGTTCGACTTGGTCTTGGTACCGTCGAGTTCCAGCATCTTGTAGTCAATGGCGCGCTGTTCCAAGACAGAGAAGCCCACCAAGGCAGGCGCAATCACCTTGTTCACATTCTCCACAGCCTTCAAGACGCCCTTACCACCATAGCGGTTCTTATCACCATCACGAAGTTCCAAAGCCTCGTTTTCGCCTGTCGACGCACCTGATGGAACGGAAGCACGACCCACAATACCCGACTTTAATGTAACCTCAACCTCTACTGTAGGGTTGCCGCGGGAATCCAAGATTTCTCTTGCATGAACATTTTCAATAATCATAATACTTTATTTTAATTACATAAAACATTAACAAAACCGCTTGAAGCACGATACTTATCGCCTCTATACGATTTCTGTTTCTGAGTGCAAAAATAGATATAATCTGAGATATCTCCAAATTTCGTACGTCATTAAAAATAGGTATTCCGATTAAATACCTACTTATGAGTAAAGAGACTAACACTATCCGAAACTTCTATCATTTACTCAACTTTCGCAAATAGAGAACTCAAAGAAATTAGAGAAGTTAAAGCCAAATGTTTTATGGCTAAGTATTCAACCCCAAATGGCTGGAAGCAAAATGCCTCCAGCCCAAGATTATCAACCTTAATTCAGAAAAACTTAAGCCCGCCCCTGCCAACCAAAGCCGCAGGAGCAGCAGGCTTCAACGTAGCTTTTTACTTAAACCTTTAACACAAACGCGAAACATTCATTATTTCAAAGTGAACTTATGCGACTGCAGCATCTCGTTAGGATCGAGCGCCTTGTCGAGTTCCTCCTTGCTCATGATGCCCTGCTCTATCACGATGTCGTAGACTGAGCGGCCTGTTTCATGAGCCTCCTTAGCCACTTTGGTACTTTTCTTGTAGCCAATGATGGGATTGAGGGCAGTCACGATACCGATGCTGTTCTTTACCATTTCGTAGCAACGCTCCTTGTTCACAGTAATGCCGAGGATGCACTCCGAGGTAAGGGTCTCTATGGCATTCTTCATCCATGTAAGGCTCTCGAAGAGGCTCTCTGTGATGATAGGCTCCATCACGTTCAACTCCAGCTGACCAGCCTCTGCTGCGAAGCTGATAGTGGTGTCATTGCCGATTACCTTGAAGCAAACCTGATTGGTCACCTCAGGGATGACTGGGTTCACCTTACCTGGCATGATAGAAGATCCAGGAGCCTTAGGAGGCAGATTAATCTCGTTGAGACCGCAGCGAGGACCAGAAGCCATGAGTCGCAAGTCGTTGCATATCTTGGACAACTTAACAGCCAGACGCTTCAGAGCTGACGAATAGCTCACGTAGGCACCCGTGTCGGGAGTAGCCTCAACAAGGTCGGTAGCAGTCTCGAAGTTCTCGCCCGTCAACTTGCTCAGGTTGGCAGCACAAAGCTTGGCGAAACCAGGAACAGCGTTCAGACCAGTACCGATGGCTGTACCACCCATATTGATTTCGTGCAGCAGTTTCACGTTGCGCTCCAGATTGAGGATTTCCTCCTCCAGATTGTTGGCATAGGCATTGAACTCCTGTCCGAACGACATAGGCACAGCGTCCTGCAACTGTGTGCGTCCCATCTTGATGGCGTCGGAATACTCATCAGCCTTATAACGGAAGGCGCTTATCAATCCAGTAAGGGCACCCACGAGATGCGTGTTCATACGGATGAGCGCCAGACGGATACTGGTAGGATAAACGTCGTTGGTACTCTGCCCGCAGTTACAATGGTCGTTGGGTGAGCAATACTGGTAGTCGCCCTTCTCATGACCCATGATTTCGAGTGCACGGTTGGCGATCACCTCGTTGGCGTTCATGTTGACCGATGTACCTGCACCACCCTGTACCATATCTATAGGGAAGTTCTCATGCCATTTGCCCTCAATGATTTCTCGGCAGGCCTGAGCGATGGCACCCGAGATCTCATCGTTGATCACGCCCAAGGAATGATTGGTCTCAATGGCAGCCAGCTTCACGAAAGCGATAGCGATAATGAAGTCAGGGTTGTCGACCATAGTCTTGCGCGAGATGTGGTAGTTGTTGATACCACGCTGTGTCTGCACACCATAAAGAGCTTCTGCTGGAACCTTGAGTTCACCCAGAAGGTCGGACTCTACTCTGTATTTCTTTTCTTCAACCATAATACTATTTATTAAGCGTTAATATTTTTATTTCTTTTTCTCGCTGCAAAAGTACTGCTTTCTTTCCACATCGTCTTTATAAAAAGAGAACGATTATTTGTAAAAAACAAACAATCGTGTAGTTAGGGAGTTAAAAGAGGAGTTTTCAGAAGTTAAGGAGTTAATGGAATTAAAGAGTTAAGACAACAGCCTTAAAGGTCGAAGAATCAGGATATTATAGGCGGTAAGGAGTTAAAGGAAACAAGCCCTTTGCTCCACATAGCATTCGGAGATAATTTCGTGGCATTCGGTGTGACATTTCCCTGAGCGAGCGTGAAAAACATGGCATTCGGTGTGGGATTTCTCTGAGCGAGCGTGAGAAACGCAGCATTCGGTGTGAGAGGAGATTATGCCAACATGCGCTTCATATAGCCCCGCACTTCCTTCCGTGCTGCCCCCAGTCGGTTTTCCACACACTTGTAGTTGAGCCCCAGTTCACGGCTAATCTCTCCCACCTTCATGCCGTCGCACACGTTAAGACGGTACACCTTGCGCTGCTTCTCGCTAAGACGGGCAATGCCACGCTCCATGAGTTCGGTAATCTCCACAACCGAATAAACCATCTCGACCGACTCGCCACAACCTGCCGTACCCATGCAGCCCTGTATGAAATGCTCATGCTCTTCTACCCGCTTCCTGTGCCGCCAAAAATCACATATCAGATGGCGAGCCATGGTGTAGACTAGGCAGGGAAGCGTAATGGGAGTAATCATCTTGTCGGTTTGCAGTAGGCGCAGGAAGACATTCTGGACAATGTCCTCAGCCTCATCAGAATAAATATGAAGGCGAGATGCCACGAAGGCAAGAAGCTCCTCGTAGTGAAATGTATAGTAATCAGCAATTATAGCTTGTTTAGTTATTGTATAGTCCATGATGGTCAAAATTCAGTGGGATTAGTCGAAGACTCATCCACTTCTTGAAAGATGTTTGCAAAGGTAAGAAAAATAGTTGCTACGACCAAACAAAAGAGAACAAAAAGCTAAAAATAAATCAAAACATGACAGATGCCCCTCCTTTTTGGCACACATTTTGCGAGGACATGGTCAATCGAATGAATCGAACAATAATAAAAACAACTAAATAAACATATCAATATTATGGCACAAAAAGGTAATATCGGAGTAACGACAGAGAACATCTTCCCTGTCATCAAGAAATTCTTATATTCAGACCACGACATCTTCCTGCGCGAGATGGTATCCAACGCCGTAGACGCCACACAGAAGCTTAAGACTCTGGCTGCCCAGGGCGACTTCAAGGGCGAGATAGGCGACACCACCGTGCGCATCACCCTCGACAAGGAGGCCGGAACCCTGACCATCAGCGACCACGGCATCGGAATGACCGAGGAGGAGATAGACAAATATATCAACCAGATAGCTTTCTCGGGAGTGACCGACTTCCTCGACAAATACAAGGAGAACGCCAATGCCATCATCGGACATTTCGGACTCGGCTTCTACTCTTCATTCATGGTAGCAAGCAAGGTGGAGATCATCACCAAGAGCTATCGCGAGGGAAGCAAGGCCGTGAAATGGAGCTGCGACGGATCACCAGCCTTCGAGATAGAGGACGCCGACAAGGCGGAGCGTGGTAGCGACATCGTGCTCCACATAGCTGACGACTGCAAGGAGTTCCTCGAGAAGAACAAGATAGAGGAGCTGCTCAACAAGTACTGCAAGTTCATGGCTGTACCCGTGGCTTTCGGCAAGAAGACAGAATGGAAGGACGGCAAGAACGTAGAGACCGATGAGGACAACATCATCAACAGCGTAGAGCCCCTCTGGACCAAGACGCCAAGCACACTCAAGGACGAGGACTACAAGAACTTCTACCGCACCCTCTACCCCATGCAGGACGAGCCCCTCTTCTGGATTCACCTCAACGTGGACTTCCCATTCAATCTGACAGGTATCCTCTACTTCCCACGCATCAAGAACAACATCGACATGCAGCGCAACAAGATACAGCTCTACTGCAACCAGGTGTTCGTTACCGACCAGGTGGAAGGCATCGTGCCTGAGTTCCTCACCCTGCTGCATGGCGTCATCGACTCGCCAGACATCCCGCTCAACGTGAGCCGAAGTTATCTGCAGAGCGACAGCAACGTGAAGAAAATCGCCACCTACATCACCAAGAAAGTGGCCGACCGACTCAACTCCATCTTCAAGGAGAACCGCAAGGAGTACGAGGAAAAATGGGACGACCTGAAGATCTTCATCAACTACGGAATGCTCTCGCAGGAAGACTTCTACGACCGCGCCAAGGACTTCGCCCTCTTCAAGGACGTAGACGGCAAGTACTTCACCTTCGAGGAATACAAGACCCTCATCAAGGACAACCAGACCGACAAGGACGGCAACCTGGTATACCTCTACGCCAACAACAAGGAGGAACAATACTCCTACATCGAGGCTGCCAAGAACAAGGGCTACTCGGTACTCATGATGGACGGACAGCTCGACACTCCAATGGTCAACATGCTGGAGCAGAAGCTCGAGAAATCGCGCTTCACACGTGTAGATGCCGACATCATCGACCGACTCATCGTTAAGGAGGATGCCAAGAAGACAGACCTGACAGACGAGCAGACTGCCAATCTGTCACAGGTGTTCCGCTCACAGATGCCTAAGCTCGACAAGACTGAGTTCTACGTAGAGATACAGGCCTTGGGCGAAGCCAACCAGCCTGTACTCATCACTCAGAACGAGTATATGCGACGCATGAAGGCCATGAGCCAGTTCCAGGCAGGCATGAACTTCTACGGACAGATGCCCAACAGCTACAACATCGTGCTCAACAGCGACCACGAGCTCGTAAAGAAGGTTCTCGCCGATGCCGAGCAGCATACAGCCGAGGCACTGAAGCCTGTACTGGCAGAGCTGAAGGGACAGGAAGCCCGACTGGCTGTTCTGCACCAGTCGCAGGACAAGAAGAAGCCCGAGGAAATTACCCAGGAAGAGAAGGACGACCTGCAGAACACCCAGAAGGCCGTGAGCGACGAGAAGCAGAAGCGCGACAACATCATAGCCGATTACGCTAAGGACAACAATATCGTACATCAGCTCATCGACCTCGCCCTGCTACAGAACGGCATGCTCAAGGGTGCTGCCCTCGACGCCTTCCTCAAGAGAAGCGTCAGCATGATCAAGTAAAGCGCTGATATGCAGTGAGTAATATGACTCTACTTTCTCAAATACGTAAGTTGAAACTTCCATAACTTCCGTACATAAGAAAGTTCTATAAAGAAAAGATAAATCACTTCATAATAAGACCCGACACCAAACTAAATTTAAATTTAGTGAGATGTCGGGTCATTTTTTGTTTATAGTATTTGCACCGTTGAATAAAATGTTGTAATTTCGCAATCGATATTCAACCTCAGACATACAAGTAACTTAACTATCGTATGTATAGCAGTGCTTGCCACAAAGCAAACCTGCAAGAGTTATCAGAAAGCTCAGATAAATAATACTATAGAATGGATCAGATAGTAGTAGAACTCTTCTTGTTGAGCATCGGAGCCAGTTTTGTACAACGCACTACTGGCTTCGGTTTTGGCATCTTCATCATGACGATGCTCCCCTCTATCATGCCTTCCTTCGGTGAGGCAACAACCCTCTCGGGCATTCTGGCGATGACCACCTCCCTGATCATCGTTATTCAGAAATACAAGTACATCACCTGGAGGCGGCTGCTGCCCATTCTGTTCACCTTCATCATCATCTCCATCGGAGCCATCTTCGTGCTCCGGCGAATGGAATATCATATTCTGAACATATTGTTAGGCATTACACTGATCATTGTGAGCATCTACTTCGCCTTCTTCAGCAAGCGCATCAAGGTAAAGACAACGCTGCCTGTGCAGGTTACGGCAGGAACATTGAGCGGACTGATGGGAGGATTCTTCGGAATGCAGGGACCACCAGCCGTACTCTATTTCGTCAGTTCAGAGCCAGACAAGGAACACTATCTGGCGATGACGCAGACCTATTTCCTGGCAGGCAATCTGATGATGACACTGGCAAGAGCCTACAATGGTTTCTTCACCACCACGGTCTCCATAGGTTATATCTACGGAATCGCCGGAGTCTTCATTGGCAACCTGATAGGCTCCTGGGTGTTCAGGCACCTCAGCGGCTCCCTGCTCAAATACATCATCTATGCCTATATCGGAATCAGCGGATTAACCTTCCTACTGGAAGCGTAGCGTATATGCCTGTGCCATTATCAGCAATCTACTGAAATGTGTGGACTGGAATAAAAACTGCAGGCCTTCTTTTTACAAGGCTGCAGCCACCCTTCTAACTTTTGCCAATCTGGCCATAAAGGTAGAATCATTTTTTGTTGATTGCAGATTATATCTCATCTGCATTTTCAACAAAGGCTCAGCATTCACTCCAAGTGCAGCCTCAAAGAGCAGGGCCGTTTTTTCCGTTACTGGACGACGAGCATTCAGAATTTCATTCAGAGCAGAATAGGCAATCCCCATTTCCTCCGCCAACTGTCGCTGAGAAATTCCACGATATTCTATCTCATTCTTCAGAACATCTCCAGGATGCGTAGGAAAAGCCGGAGTCATATCATTTGCCCGCATTTCCTTTATTGTTTTTTTATCGTTGCTCATAACTATTTCATTTATAATGGTTTGATAATTCTGTTATATTACATATGGTTGCAATAGTCTGACCATCCTCAAATTCTTCTTCAAATTCTATTCGATACTGATCATTCACTCTTACCGAGGACAATCCTTCTTTGTTTCCTTCTAACCGTTCATAATTGAGAGAATTATATTTCCATAGGCCTTGAACGTTATCTTCCGATATCATAAGGTCTATCACTCGAATATACTTTCTAACTATTTGCGGTTGAAAGCGATGCTTTTTATCAGATTTGCCAGAACTATATAGATCACGCAGATAATCCTCGTTGAAATTTACTATCATAACCTTTATGTTTTGATGTTGCAAAGATAATATATAAACTCGATATTCACAAATTTTGTGAAGAAAACTTTGGCTAAACAACTATAATTGTGATTATCTATGTTAAATTACCTTAAATTCGCAGCTTAATTATTTGTTATAAATGCAAGTCCTTGACAAACATTTGTTTGCAAAGACTTGCATATGTCAGGATTTTCACTTAACTTGGTGCTGCAAGACAACCGAGTAAGTATACGCTGGCATATGACAAAGTTACAAATAAAATCTGATAGAATCACATCTTTTGGCGGAATTTTTCTCGTCAATCGCTTATTTGACCACTTTTCACTGGGTAAGGTAATCAATGACACGCTTGGCTTGCGCAGTACTGCGTACAACGGTTACCAATGGGATGAGATAGTCAAGTCATTATTCGACATCTACCTTTGTGGCGGTGACCACATAGAGGACATTACTTCCCTCATGCATTGTCTTAGTCAAGCCCCTGGCAGTCACGTTCCAAGCAGCGGCACTATTGGGCGCGGCATCAAGCAACTGGCAACAGACAATATCACATATACGGCCAAGAGTGGAAATACATACACGTTCAACACCAACGAGCTTCTGAACGACCTACTGATGAAACTCAACATGGCCGTGGGACTTTTCAAGAGTGGTCAGTTCCTGGATGTGGACTTTGACCATCAATTCATTCCCACGGAGAAACACGATGCCACGTACTCCTACAAGAAAGCGTTCGGTTATTTCCCCGGTGTGGCAAGCGTGGGCGGTGTAATCGTCCATGTAGAGAACCGAGACGGCAATACGCCGGTAAAGTTCTGTCAGGCAGAAACCTTGAAACGGCTGTTTGCGTCCCTGCGTAAGCATGAGCTGTTCATTTACCGATTCCGTGCCGACTGCGGCTCCTATTCGAAAGAAATAGTGGAAACCATAGACGCGCACAGCAATCTGTTCTATCGGCGTGCGTCAAACTGCGAGAGTGCCTATACGGAATTTGCAGAGCTGGACGGTTGGAAAACCATTGAAATCAATTACCAGAAATGCGAGGTGCGCAGCGTCAAGTTCAACTGGTTCATGGAAGAGAAAGGCTATCGTCTCGTCATTCAGCGCACGCGCATTGAACATGAGCCGGACATCTTCGGTGACACATTCAGTTACGTCTACCGATGCATACTGACCAATGACTGGGAGATGAGCGAGAAGGTGATCATTGAATACTACAACCAGCGTGGTGCGCGAGAGCGTGATTTCGACGCACTGAACAATGATTTCGGATGGAGTCATCTGCCATGCTCGTTCCTTAACGAGAACACTGTGTTCCTGCTACTTATGGCTATGTGCAAGAACTTCCATACCGCTATCTTGTACGAAATCGGAAAGGTCTTCTACAACATCAAGCCCAAGCATCGGTTGAAGAAATTCATCTACCGCTTCATCTCTGTTCCTGCCAAATGGGTGAGGACAGCAAGGACGCATGTGCTCAGACTATTTACTGACAGACCATACGACAGACTAAACTTGTTCTGACCGCTAACTCTTATGGAACTTTTTATCGTCCCCAGCCTTTGGGTGGGGGAAGTGTATCCGTACATGAGCAATTCTGTCTATGATGGCATTGCTAAAGCTACATTGGCCTCAATCTGAGGCCTCACGCACGCGTAACAATTAAATCGGTTCGAGTAAACGGATTGGCTGCGGATTTGAGGTAAATACTGATCAGGAAAAATCCCTTATAGCACAATTGTACTCTTTAAGGAGCAATTTTACTGGAAGGGATGTTGTATTACCAACTTTAAGGTACTATATCTTGAGTTAAAGATATTATATAAAAAAACTTTAAAAATTTGGAAGTTACGGAAATAATTCTTAAATTTGCCATCAACTCAGTTAGCTCGTTTGTATGGGCATATGGGTTATTTACTGGTAAGGACGTTTACGGAACGTTATCTTTGAGTCTCGAATCTCGCAAATTTGAATACACTCAAAAAGAGAACGGCAACTGGAAGCGTCCACGACGGGTGTATTATATCCTAACGTGTAGGACATACTTTTGCTTTTTGTAGCAATGGCGTGTTTCTTGTCGTTATATATTATAATGCGTCATGACGTGGGCTATCTGTGTTGTCTATCCTTTGAGTGTAGGCAATGCGAGAGCCTGAGACTTGGGATGGACAAGAAGTAGAGACTCCCACGTCTTTTTTAGTATCTATAGGAAAATTATTAATCGCCTATTTAGGGATGTTCTGTAAGGCATAATTCTATTTTGTTATGAAGAAGTTTTTGCAAGGTTTTTGTTTTGTAGTGGCTTTGGTGTTTGTGTTCTTTGTAGACCAAAGTGTAAATGCTAATGTCGTGAAAGGTCATGTAGAGAAGGTTCAAGGTCGGACATGCTCTTGTGGTGGGACTTTAGTTGTTCGTAGCAAAATTGTTACGAAACCAGGACCAGATGATTGCTATCATTGTCATGGTAATGGCTATAATATAATTAATAACAAAAAATGGACGTGTCAGTATTGTGAGGGAACTGGAAAAAAGTTAATACAAGTGGAAGTGAAGTGGCTCCATTGTAATAACTGCGGTGCCGATTATGATTATCAATAAAATAATGTTGCAATATGAAGTTATCTGTTAAGTTTTTCTTGTTGCTCTGCATCATGTGTTTATCTACAATAGATGTGTGTGCGCAAAATGTAGGTAAGGGTATTATAAAATCACAGAAAATCCCGAAAATTAAGCCTCCTCGTGTTAAGCCACCTATTAATTGGGCGGCTCCAGTTGTGCATGAGGTTATAAAGGCTAATGAGACCTCGTCTACGGCAAGTACTATTACGTCTAAAAATACCAAACTGCCCGATGTTCGGTTAAAAGGACTAACTCGCTCTAAATTGGACTTTGATTGAAAATCAAGAAGTTGG
>ERZ833608.1302-NODE-1302-length-16575-cov-3.243039_pt1 | contig 16575 bp, 10 predicted proteins | sample MGYA00519694_ERZ833608 | MGnify/ENA primary metagenome ERZ833608 (study PRJEB31850, sample SAMEA3708742) | human gut metagenome | biome: human gut; feature: human-associated habitat; material: faeces | place: China | collected 2014 ... | reverse complement strand
TGTCTGTGCATTTGTCTGTGGTGTTACAGAGCCATTTGAGTTTGGGTTCATGTTCCTTGCACCGGCACTTTATGTTGTATACGCATTATTATATGGTATCTTCACAGTGATCACGGTATTAGTTGGATTTAGAGCAGGTTTTAGTTTCTCTGCTGGAGCAACAGACCTTCTTTTCTCTGCAACCCTTCCGGCAGCGAAGAATACCTGGATGATCATTCCACTTGGTATTGCAGCATTTATTGTATTTTATGTTGTATTCCGTTTCGCTATCACAAAGTTTGATCTGAAAACTCCTGGTAGAGAAGACGATGATGTGGAAGCAGAGAAAAATGTCGACCTTGGGAGCAGTGATTATACAACTGTAGCGGCAGCAATTTTAGAAGGCGTTGGTGGTGCAGCAAATATTAAAAGTATTGATAACTGTATTACAAGACTTCGGCTTGAAGTAAAAGACAGTTCTTTAGTAGATGAGAAGAAAATCAAATCAGCAGGGGCTGCTGGTGTTATCAGACCAAGTAAAACAGCTGTTCAGGTTGTCATTGGAACAAAAGTCCAGTTCGTAGCTGATGAGTTCAAAAAATTATGTAGATAATCAAAAACATAATATTTGTGAAATGAAATCATATTTAAGAAAAAATAATCCCTTTTTTGACAGAGGCGGTTCCAGTTGGAATCGCTTCTTTGTCATCTATGCGATCCTTAATGAAAATATAAAGTTTCACAGTCCACATGTTTAACATAATGGAAAATAATTTATTGTTTACAAAGAAAAATGATAATGATAGAATAACCATGATATATTGCGAAAAAAATCAGAAAGGGGGAAGAAGTGAACACAGATGGCTGGTTTATGGCAGATGGTATTCAGACAGCTTCAACCCCGGAAAAAGCGGATGGTGCCGCAGAATGTACGACTTTTGAACCGGAATAAGCCGGAAGAGAGTGGACAGATGCACACGCAGGAACAGGAAAGGACACAAAAGGACGTGGAAAATGAAGATTTACTGATCAGTCAGATCGATGAGTTTCGCGAGAAAGCAAAACAGCTTCAGGTGCTTTTAGAGGCAAAGGAGAGTAAGGCAGCGGAACTGCAGTCACTTGTGGATGAGAGAGCCGGCAAAGCACAGGAGTTAGAACATATTTTAACAGAACGTCAGGAAGAGGCGGACAAGATCGTTACTGAGTTTGGAAGAAAGGTAGATGCGCTTGCGGATAAAGTGACGACGAAAATGGCTGAGATTGAGGCAGATCTTAGCGGACAGGTGGCTGATATCCGAAAGACCAGTGAGGAACAGATTGCCTTAAATCGCAGGATGAATGAGGAACAGACAGCTTCTAACCGGAAATTAAATGAAGAACAGATCGCTGCGAACAAACAGTTCTTAGAGGAACAGGCGATTGCAAATAAGAAGCTCAGCGAGGGACAGATTGCGGAGGTCAAAGAACTGTTAGAGAATGCAACGTCACAGTTGGAGTCCATTAAGACGGATCTTTCTGAAAAAGTACACACGGAAAATGTCAAATGTTATCGTAACATACAGGATCTGTTCAATGAGTTTGATTCTAAAATTGAAAAAATGGATGAGATGGAGGGTGGTGTGGACTCTGTCAAAGGTTATGTGAAGCTGTTGTCCTGGTTTTCAATCTTAAATTTTGTAGTATTGATTATTTTTATTTTATACTCTATGGGAGTATTTCACTTTTAATGGTATACAACATGACGCCGGCATTGCCAGCGTCTGTTTCTTTCTTTTTTAAAATAAGAAAAGTGAATTTTGCAGCAATCTATATAATAGCTGCTAATTTTTAGGTAAAGAGAGGAATTTCATGAGCGCAGAAAAGAGAAAAGTTTGGGTTGTAGGGCACAAAAATCCTGATACGGATTCTATTTGTGCAGCTCTCTCTTATGCATATTTAAAAAATCAGACAGAAAACGATAAAACCTATGTGGCAAAACGTGCCGGAGCAGTAAATGCGGAGACACATTATGTGCTGGATTATTTTGGAGCACAGGAGCCGGAGTTAGTCACCTATGCGGGAACACAGATTAAGGATATCAATTTTAGAAGAACGGCAGGCGTAAGCAGCCAGATTTCCTTAAGACGTGCATGGGAGACCATGAAAAAATTAGAGGTTGTAACACTTCCGGTAACCAATCAGTTTGGAAAACTCGAAGGAATCATTGTTACGAAGGATATTGCAACGTCTTACATGGACGTTTTTGATAATCATGTGTTATCCCAGGCACGAACACAGTATAAAAATATTGCCGCAACATTAGATGGAACGATTATTGTAGGAAATGAACATGCCTATTTTGTAAAGGGAAAGGTAGTGGTAGCTACTTCAAATCCGGAATATATGGCAGACTATATCGAGGATGATGATATGGTAATCTTAGGTGACCGGGAAGAGGCGCAGAAGCAGGCAATCGAGTCAAATGCGAGCTGTCTGATCATCGGTGGAGGAATCGAAGTCGGCGAGGACGTGCGCACTTTGGCAGAAAAACATGACTGCATCATTATTACGACACCGTTTGATACTTTTTCTGTGGCGCGTCTTATTAATCAGAGTATGCCGATCAAACAGTTTATGACACAGAAAAATATCATCACATTCGGAATTGAAGACTATGTCGATGAAGTGCGGGAGACGATGTCAAAAATCAGACACCGTGATTTCCCAATCTTAAATGAAAACGGTAATTATGCCGGAATGGTTTCACGCCGTAATTTGATGAATATGCAGAAAAAACAGGTGATACTTGTTGATCATAATGAGAAGGCGCAGGCGGTAGACGGGATTGACGAGGCTGAGATCTTAGAGATCATTGATCACCATCGTCTCGGCAGTCTTGAGACAGTTTCACCGGTATATTTTAGAAACCAGCCGCTTGGATGTACATCTACGATCATTTATCAGATGTATCAGGAAAAGAGTGTGGATGTGCCGAAACAGATCGCAGGTCTTTTATTGTCTGCAATTATTTCCGATACGCTGATGTTCCGTTCACCGACATGTACTCCGTTAGATAAATCAGTTGCGGAGGCTCTTGCAGTGATCGCGGAAGTGGATATTGAGACTTATGCGAAAAATATGTTCCAGGCGGGCAGTAATTTCAGTGGGAAAACGACAGAAGAGATTTTTTATCAGGATTTCAAAAAATTCAAATCCGGAGATATTTCTTATGGAATTGGTCAGATCAGTTCAATGGATCATGATGAACTGACGGCAATTGTCGACAGGTTGACAGAATTTTCCATACCGATGACTGTGATTTTGGCGTAGCGCAGATCAGTGCCATGAGCCGGGAAGAGTTAGACAAAGTAGCAGAGCAGATACGTCCGTTTATGGTGCAGGTGCTTGCAGAAAAGAAGATCGATATGGTCTATGTTATGCTGACAGATATCTTAGAGGAATCTTCAAAGATTATTTTTGACGGGGAAAATGCAGGCAAAATTTTAGGAGCTGCGTTCCGCAAAGAAGAACGCAGTGAGGGCATTTTATTAGAGGGAATCGTTTCAAGAAAGAAACAGTTCATACCGACGCTCATGAATGAGATGGCAGAGCGCCAGTAAGATGCAAACGCTGTTGTTCATACAATAAGTGTGAGAAAAAGTTAGATGCTAGGATTTCAGGTTTTGGAGAGACTCGCGTGGGGCCTCTCCAAAACTTTTTTTGTATGCGCGCGAAAAGGTCGAATAATTCTTAAAACCGCATGCATAGCAGACCTCGGTGATCGGTGCCCCTTCCGCAATCAGATCCTTTGCGAGAAGCAGTCTTTTGGTCGAGAGATAATTGCCGATCGTGTAGCCGGTCTGCTCTTTGAATGTGTGCATCAGATAAGAGCGGCTTAGGAAAAAATGCGCAGACAAAGTATCAATGGAGATGTCTTCCGTCAGATGTTCGCCAAGATAATTTAACACAGCGATAATTTTTTCGTCGGAGGCAGAATCATTGATAAATTCAATGCCATCATGCATGGCGGCACGGTTTAACTGTATCATAAATTCCAAAAATAAAATTTCCTGATGCAGGGAAGCTGCAAAATCTTTATCGTTTTTAGCATGGTCAAGTGACTGTATCGCTGTCTTTAACTTTGCAGCACGCGAGCCGTGAAAACGCAGAACGTGGGACTGCTCAGCAGCAGCCTGTTTCAAACAATGTGAAAGATCACAGTCCGGCTCCTTGTATTTTTTCAAAAAGTCTGGCGAAACATAGATGATAATACGCTCATAAGGAGACTCCGACTGGATGATCGGCCGGTGCACCTCCCCCGCGTGAACCAGCACGATATCATTCGGGGCAAGCTGGTAAGAACGTCCCTCAATACAATAAGTGATATCACCATTCAACAGGATCAGGATCTTGTGAAAATCGTGATAGTGATAGGAAAACTCCTTTTTATTCTGATCTTTCAAGTGAAATAATTTAAAACTCGATGTCAGATAACCGACTTTTTTATATTCCGGCATATAGGCACTCCTTCCGAATTAGATGAATAAAATGCTGTCAGGAAAAACAAACTGCCATTCAGGGAACTTTAATCCACCTTTTCCCCTGACATCAATCCAACCCTAACATAAAAAAGCATAATTTGCAATATACACAGCACTGGACGAGTATATATTTTAAAAAGTGTTTTATATAATAGAAACATATGAAAGAGACCAGTTACAGGAAATAAATGTTTTATAAACTTGAAATAATAAGATAGAAAAGAAGGAGAACGGCATGAAGAATTTCAGCAATTACAACGATTACAGTACAAAAGAAGAGTTACATTTTGAATCAAAAGCAGTACACGGAGCACTTGGTACGGAGCCGCTTACCGGAGCCGTCAGCATGCCGATCTTTCAGACGGCAACTTTCCGTCATCCGGAACTTGGGGAATCCACAGGATTTGCGTACAGTCGTCTTGAGAATCCGACCAGACAGGAATTAGAGCGTACCATGGCAATCTTAGAGGGTGGGATCAAAGGATTTGCATTTTCCAGCGGACAGGCAGCTAATATGGCAGTATTTTCCCTGTTAAATCCGGGAGATCATGTGATCTTATCTGACGATATTTATGGTGGAACATTCCGTATCATCGGCGATGTTTTTGGAAAATACGGAATCGAGCACACTTATGTGGATATGTCGGAACTTGATGAGGTAAAGGCAGCAATCCGCCCGAATACAAAGATGTTCTTCATTGAGACACCAACCAACCCGATGATGAAAGTGGCAGATATCCATGCACTTTCTGAGATCGCAAAGGGTATCGGAGCACTTACGGTTGTAGATAATACGTTTTTGACACCGTATTTCCAGAAACCGTTACAGCTTGGAGCAGATATCGTAACACACAGTTCCACGAAATATTTAGGAGGACACAATGATACGATTTCCGGTATCGTAGTTGTAAAGGATAACGAGGAGATCGCAGAAAAGATCCATGTTCACATTAAATCCCATGGCAGTCAGCTTGCACCGCTTGACAGCTGGCTGATCTTAAGAGGAATCAAGACTCTGGCAGTTCGTATGGACAGACATAATGAAAATGCAAAGAAAGTTGCGGAGTGGCTCAGAACACAGCCGAAAGTACAGAAAGTATATTATGTGGGATTTGAGGATCACAAGGATTATGCAGTGACCAAAAAACAGACGACGGGTTTTGGCGGAATGATCTCATTTACCGTTGACAGCTTTGAAACAGTAAAGAAAATCTTAAAGGGTGTTGATATGATCATGTTTGCAGAGAGCCTTGGCGGAACAGAGACACTGATCACTTATCCGACCACGCAGACACATGAAGATACACCACTTGATATCAAGGAAAAACTTGGCATCACAGATTGTTTCCTTCGTATGTCAGTCGGAATCGAGAATGCAGATGATATCATCGCAGATCTTGACCGTGCAATGAATGCGTAAAAACGCGGCGCAGAAATGAGGATTACCATGAAATTTACAAAAATGCAGGCATTTGGAAATGATTATGTATATATTGATGCCATTCATCAGAATATTACAAATTTACCGGAGCTGGCACGTTTTGTCAGTGACAGACATTTTGCAATCGGATCGGACGGTATGGTTTTAATCTGTCCGTCTGATAAGGGAGATTTCCGGATGCGGATGTTTAACCCGGACGGTTCAGAAGGCGAAATGTGTGGCAACGCACTTCGTTCTGTCGGGAAATATGTCTATGACCATAAACTGACGGATAAGACAGAACTTGTGATCGAAACACTTGGTGGAATGCAGCATTTGAACCTGACTGTGACGGATGGATTAGTGTCTAATATCCGGGCGGATATCGGGGAGCCGAGACTGAATACGAAAGTAATTCCTGTAAATACAAATTTAGATCAGTTCGTGGAACAGCCGGTGGAGGTCTTAGATAAAACATTCCATATTACAGCAGTATCTTGGGGTAATCCACACTGTGCAATGTTTGTGGATTCTGTTGCAGACCTTGATGTGGAGCGTTACGGAAAGACGATCGAACATATGACATCCCTGTTTCCAAACAAGACGAACGTCACATTTGCTGAGTTTGTAAAACGTGATTATATCAAGATCCGTGAGTGGGAGCGTGGAACCGGCGAGACGATCGGATGTGGGACAGGCTGTTCGACAGCGGTTGTCGCAGGTGTTTTAACTGGAAGAACAGACCGCAAAGTTACTGTGGAGCAGATCGGCGGACCGCTTTTGATCGAGTGGGATGAAAAAACGAACCATCTGTTTATGACGGGACCATCACACACCGTATTTGAAGCGGAGATTGATGCGTCACATGTTTTAGAAAAATAAAAGAAATTGTTACTGTTCACGCGGGGACTTGGCATCTGCTGTCAGGTTGTGCGCCAGAGACTGAATTTTGTGAACAGCAGCAGAAATTTGATATCGGGGCTGCCGTGCAGAATGTACGGCGGCTTTTCATGGTTTGAAGTTGTACATTAAGAATAAGGACGATTTATCATAATGATTGCCGGAAATGAAAATTAAAAAATGATATCTTTGCAGTTTTAATTGTCCGGAACCGGAGGAAAAATGAAATTAAGTAAGATTTGTGAAAAGATAAAATATGAATGTTTACAGGGAAGCATGGATGCAGAGGTCAGGGACATCATCTATGATTCGAGAAAGATTGCAAAAGAAACCATGTTTGTCTGCATGGTGGGAGCAGTGACGGATGGTCATAAATATATTCCGGATGCGGTGGAAAAGGGGGCAAGCGTCATTGTTGTGGAGCGTGATGAAGAAGCTGCTCAGATCCCGGGTACGATCACGGTGTTAAAAGTGGAGTCTGCCCGCTATGCACTGGCACTGATGTCAGCAGCGCTGTTTGACTATCCGGCAGAAAAACTGATTACGATCGGACTGACCGGTACAAAAGGAAAGACAACCACAACATACATGATCAAAAATGTGTTGGAAGCGGCCGGCAAAAAAGTTGGACTTATCGGAACGATCGGTGCAATGATCGGAGATGAAAAGATTCCGTCTAAAAACACAACGCCGGAATCCTACGAACTGCACCGCATGTTTGCATCTATGGTGGAGGCAGGCTGTGAGTATGCGGTGATGGAGGTATCATCCCAGGGACTTAAGATGGACCGTACAGCGGGAATCATGTTTGATTATGGTGTGTTTACCAACCTTTCCCCGGATCATATCGGACCAAATGAACATGCATCTTTTGAGGAATATTTAGAATGTAAGAGCATGCTATTCCGCCAGTGCAAGATTGGTATTTTAAATGCGGATGATGAGCACAGCGAGGCAGTTGCAGCAAACCATACCTGTGAGATCCACAGTTTTGGCGTAGAGGATAATAATGAAAAAACATTTCTTGGGAAGCCGCTTGATCTGGTTGCAGCGGATCTTGGATTTATCAAGGAGAATGGAAAACTCGGTATGCATTTTCATGTAAAAGGCTGCATGGACTGTGAGGCAAGAGTGCACATTCCGGGTAGATTTTCGGTATACAATTCACTGGTGACCATGTTGGTATGTCATCTGGCAGGAATTTCGGATCAGGCGATCTTAGATGGTTTAAACAAGGTACAGGTTAAAGGCCGTGTGGAAATGCTTCCGGTATCAAAAGATTATTACCTGATTATTGACTATGCACACAACGAAGTCAGCACCAGAAGCGTGCTTACAACATTGATGGAATATCATCCGAAACGCCTGATCTGTGTGTATGGCGGCGGTGGAAACCGTTCAAAACTGCGCCGTTATGATATGGGAGAGGTGACCGGTGAGATGGCGGATCTCTGTGTACTGACCTGCGATAATCCGAGAGACGAAGAAATCCGTGATATCAATAACGATATTAAAGTCGGACTGGCAAAGAGCAATGGAAAGTATATCGAGATCGACGACAGAAAAGAAGCAATCGCTTACTGCATGGTAAATGCCCAGCCGGGAGATATGATCGTACTGCTCGGAAAAGGGCATGAGGATTATCAGGAAATCCGTGGCGTGAAGTATCATTTTGATGAACGTGAGGCAGTGGCTGAGATCTTAGAGGAGATCAAAGAAGGAAAACGTGTACGCACGGTGTAATTGCTGATAACAGGAAGTGTGTGGAAGATGCAATCGATGGATTGGAACAACGGGTTTGCCCGAAAAGCGGGAAAATATTTTATTGTAATACCACACGAAGTGAACGAAATTGGAGGAAATATTTTGAATACAATTACTGTAGAAGAACTGGCACAGAACGGAACAGAGGGACTGCAGCTTATAGATGTCCGTCCGGAAAATGATTTCTCGCACGGAGCGATCGAGAGCGCTGTTAATCTTCCATTAGAAAAGATTGAAGCGGGTGAGACAGCTATTTTAAAAAAAGATCAGCCTGTTTATCTGTACTGCCATGTGGGTGAAAACAGCCGTGATGCAGCTGAAATATTAGAGGACGATGGGTTTACGACTGTCAACTTAGAGGGTGGTTACCGCGCATGGTTAAGATATCAGCTCACGCGCGTGACAATGGAGGACGATTCAAGAAAAGAGCGCACGGAGCAGATTGAAAAAAGCCTGATCAAAAAATTCAGAAAACCAATCTGGAGCCGTTTCACCAAAGCACTGCATGATTATGAAATGATAAAGGACGGCGATAAGATTGCAGTGTGTATTTCCGGTGGAAAAGATTCCATGCTTTTGGCAAAACTGTTTCAGGAATTATACCGACACGGAAAACGCAATTTTGGACTTGTTTTTTTGTGCATGAATCCAGGTTACAACGAGGAAAACTGGCGTATTATTCAGGAAAATGCAAAACTTCTTGATATTCCGCTCACGACATTTGAAACACAGATCTTTGATTCTGTTGCGGAGGTGGATAAGAATCCGTGTTACCTGTGTGCAAGAATGAGAAGAGGATATCTGTACTCCAAGGCAAAAGAGTTAGGCTGTAACAAGATCGCGCTGGGACATCATTTTGACGATGTGATCGAGACGATCCTGATGGGAATGTTGTACAGCGGCAAAGTGGAGACCATGATGCCAAAACTTCACAGCCAGAACTTTGAGGGCATGGAACTGATCCGTCCGCTGTATCTTGTCAAAGAAGAGGATATCAAGGCATGGCGTGATTACAACCGCCTGCAGTTTATCCAGTGTGCATGCCGTTTTACTGAAAACTGTACAAGTTGTGGCGGGGCAAAAGGTTCGAAACGTGAGGAGATGAAAGATCTTGTGACGGAACTTCGCAAAAAGAGTGAGTTCATCGACAGTAATATTTTCAATAGTGTCAGCAATGTGAATTTAAAGACCATCATTGGTTATAAGAAAGATGGAGAGTATCACAATTTCCTGGATAATTATGATGCTGAGTAAAAGCGGATTTTTCGGGTAAAAGTGGGCGAATAAATATGGTAGAAAATCGAGGCGAAAATCCTTACTTTTAAAGTAGGGATTCGTTTGGTGTTGAGAAAGGAATCCTGCGTTGCGGGGTTCCTTTTTTGCGTGGAGGATTTGTAATGAAGCGGTGCGTGGGGGTGTGGTGGCTGTCAGGACGCCGGCAGGGGACTTGCCGCCCCCTGACAGACGCTACACTGTGGCGCACCGGTGCACTGCAAATCTTCTGGGAAGATTTTGGTGCAGGTCCCCTCAATGCCGCGGGCGGGCTGTGCAAAAAGCGTCAGAGCTTTGCACAGCCCACCCACGGCCCTCAGGCTCGCCATCTTTCCCCCAAAAAAGAACGCACAAAAAAGTTCACCTTCGCACACAAACGGATCCACTTACACCGAAAACCACCCACGAAAGGAGTTCACCTATACAATGAAAGCCCACAAAACAATCACCTACGAATACAAAAACGCCCCAATCCCCGGCGGCGGCTACGTCACCGGTTTATTGTACCACCCAAAACAGCCCGGCATCCTCTATGCCAGAACAGACATCGGAGGCGTTTACCGGTATGAATACGAAAAAAAGTGCTGGAAAAGCCTCATCGACAGTGTGAGCATGGCGGACATCTCCGAAACATTTCCAATCGCATGCGCACTTGACGAAAAGAAACCGGAACGATTGTACGTCATGAGCGGCATTAACGGACAGGGCTATGGAAAATTTTCAATTTCAGAGAATTATGGAGAGACATTTATTCACAAAAAAATCCCGGTGACCGTTCATGGCAATCTTTGCGGAAGAGGAACCGGATACCGTCTGGTGGTAGATAAAAAAGATGAAAACACACTTTATTTTGCAAGCCAGTTAGATGGTCTCTGGAAAACCACAGACAGAGGAGATACCTGGGAACGGCTTCCTTTAGAGGAAAATTACATGACCTGTGTCTGGGTATCGGATGATTCGAAAACAATTGTTGCAGGAACCGCAGGATATACGACAAGGGAGAGTGATACGCTTCGCGGTCACAGCCTGTATGTTTCCTATGATGCAGGGCAGACGTTTGAAAAACTGATGCAGCCGGAAAATGTCATGATTCATGACAGCAAAATGAACGGTCTTGTGGCATCGCGCTATGACTATGATGGAACATACCTTTATGTGACGATGAATGTCACCGGAAGATGGAATTATGTGGTCGACCTTGGATATAGCTGTGATTCCGGGGATGTGATCGGCGGGAAAGTGCTGCGGTATTATTTTTCAGACGGGAAAATTGCAGGGTATGATGACATTACACCGGATGCGGATGGCACGCTGACAGCAGAATTTTTAAATTATGGTTTTGGCGGTATTTCTTCCTGTAAAACAATGCCGGGACTTCTGGTGTGTTCAACGCTCTGCAGGGAAAAAGAGAGCGATGAAATCGTATATCTCTCGAAAGATTATGGCAGCAGCTGGAGCGTGAGTCTCTGCGGACTGGAAAAGGGGGATTTATATTTTAATACTTCCTACATGAAACCGGAGTATAACGGAAACCATTGTCTGCTGCACTGGCTGAGTGATATTAAGATCAATCCGTTTGATCCGGATGAGGTATGGTTTAATTCGGGAACCGGCGTTTTTATGACGGATGCGCTGCTCAGTGAGCATCCGCGCTATCATGATGCGTGTACCGGAATCGAGGAGACCGTTCATCTGAATGTATATGCGCCGGTTGATGGAGAGGTACAGCTTGTGGATATCGTTGGAGACCTCGGCGGATTTGCATTCCGGAATCTTGATGAACCCTGTAAAAATTCTTTTGATGACAGCGAGGGCAACCGTTACATTACCTGTATCAACGCAGATATTTCCGATGCGGACAGTAATCTTGGCATTGTGACGGCGCGGGGAAACTGGAAAGGAAAAACCAAAGGCGGTCTGGTGCGCACGTGCGATAATTTTAAAACATTTAACCGGATCGGCATGCCGTTTGGTATCAATGCAGAGATCGACAAGAAACTGCATGAGATCGAAAACCCGAATGTCAATGCCGGATGGGTGGCAGTGTCACCGGATGGCGTCAATATTGTATGGTCGGTTGCGGATGGGATAAGGCTTCCGGTGGAACTGGTGCTTGTCAGCAATGATGGAGGACACAGTTTTCAAAAAGCAGGAGTGTTTGATCTGGCGGGGCAGCCTGTTGAGACGGGATATCTGAAAGTATTTTCCGACCGCAGCAGGAAAGATCTGTTTTATGGTTTTGGCGGTGCGTCCGAAATCTATGTGAGCAGGGATGGAGGAAGAAACTTTTATCAGAAACAGCCGAAAGAGGCATTTCCGGTCTGTGATTTTGGCTATATTGATACTGCAAATAAGACGGAAGTGCGCGGTGAGGGCGGAAAGACTGGCATATTTTACCTGGCATTGGGCGATGCAGGACTTTATAAACTCTGTTATGACACGAAAACAGAAGAAATCCATGTGAAACGCCTGACGGACACGGGGGATGCCTGCTACCGGATGGGACTTGGTGTGATCGGAGAGGACAGGGATTATCTGACAGAGGAAAAAGCAATTTATTTCTGCGGACGCCTTGAAGGGGAATATGGTTTTTACCGCACGTTTGATGAGGGAAAATCGTATGAGCGGCTGAATCAGGATAACCAGATGTACGGCGAGATCAACAGTATCGATGGGGATAAAAGAAAGTTTGGCAGATTTTTTCTGGCGACCGGGTCACGCGGTGTTTTGTATGGGGAGATGAAACGTTAGAGTCGGAAAATATAATATAGCAGAAAGATAAATTTTGGGAGAGAAGAATTCATTTACCAGATTTATCAGGTGTAAAGACGAACGTAAGAATATATCTATATATTAAGAAAGGAAAAGTTAGATGAGAGTTTACGAAGAAAACAACAGACTTGTAATTGCAGATGGAACATTGACATTATGGTTAGAACCATGGGGAGAAAATTCCTTCCGTGTGCGCATGACCAAAGAGGCACAGATGGATGCACATGACTGGGCGCTGACCGAGGAGGTAAAAATGTGTCCGCTTCAGGTGGAGTGTAAAGAAGTTGATACGACGGATCCATGGTACAAAGGCGAGGAGTTTGCAAAATATCATCAGACCGGAAAAGTTTACACCGTTAAAAATGGAAAAATCACGGCCGTGATCTCCCCGGAGGGATGGATCAGCTATTATAATCAGAAGGGAGAACTTCTGACCGAAGAGTACTGGAGAAACAGAAACCGGATCAACCGCTACTGTGTGCCGCTGCGCATTGATGCGAGAGAGTTAAAACCGATCCCGGGCAGTACGGATTACGAACTGACTATGCGTTTTGAGGCGTTTGATGATGAAAAAATATTTGGTATGGGACAGTATCAGGAGAAAAATCTGAATAAAAAAGGTGCAATGTTAGAACTGGCGCACAGAAACAGTCAGGCGAGCGTGCCGTTTATGGTCTCAAGCAGAGGCTATGGATTTTTCTGGAACAACCCGGCAATCGGAACAGCAGTTTTTGGTGCAAACAAGACAGAGTGGTACGCAAAGAGCACAAAAAAACTGGACTACTTTATTACGGCAGGAGATACACCGTTTGAAATCGAGGAACAGTATTCTGCGGCAACCGGAAGGACTCCGATGATGCCGGAATATGGTATGGGATACTGGCAGTGCAAACTGCGCTACCGCAACCAGGATGAAATCCTTGCAGTTGCCAGAGAACACAAAAAGCGCGGACTTCCGATGGATGCGATCGTGATCGACTTTTTCCACTGGACAATGCAGGGCGAGTTTAAATTTGAGCCGAGAGACTGGCCGGATCCGAAAGCGATGGTGGATGAGTTAAAGAGCATGGGAATCGAGACGGTTGTCTCTGTCTGGCCGACCGTGGATGAGCGCAGCGAAAACTATGGCGAGATGAACGACCGCGGATATCTTGTCACACCGGATCGTGGACTTTCCTATCATATGAGCTGGATGGGAAATACCGTATTTTACGATGCGACCAATCCGGGCGCACAGAAATTTGTATGGGAAAAATGTAAGGAAAATTACTATAAAAACGGAATCCGCTGTTTCTGGTTAGATGAAGCGGAACCGGAGTATGGACCATATGATTTTGATAATTACCGCTATTATGAGGGACCGGCACTGCAGTGCAGCAACGTTTATCCGGTTGGCTATGCGAAAGGATTTTATGACGGATTGAAGGCGGAGGGAGAAAAAGATATCATGAGTCTGGTGCGCTGTGCATGGGCAGGCAGCCAGAAATATGGCGTTCTTACCTGGTCCGGGGATGTGTACTCGTCCTTTCGCTCCATGAGAGAGCAGCTGCAGGCAGGACTTAATATGTGCGTGGCTGGTATTCCGTGGTGGACATCGGATATCGGAGGCTTTCTTGGCGGGGATATCAAAGATCCGGCATTTAAAGAACTTCTGGTGCGCTGGTTTGCCTGGGGTGCATTCTGCCCGGTATTCCGTATGCATGGGGAGCGTTCTCCGTGGTACGAGAGAGAGCAGGAGTTTATCGATGGTGTGCGCCAGCTTACTTCCGGTCAGGATAATGAAGTGTGGAGTTTTGGGGAGGACAATTATGAGATCCTGAAAAAATATCTGTTTATCCGTGAACGTCTGCGACTATACATCCGTAGTTGCATGGAACAGGCAAGTAAAACGGGTGCACCGGTGATGCGTCCACTGTTCTTTGATTTTGCGGAGGATAAAGAGAGCTGGAACGTGGAGGATGCGTATATGTTCGGACCAGATCTTTTAGTGGCACCGGTCATGGAGGCAGGTGCGACAGAGCGCAGGGTATATCTCCCAGCAGGTACAAAATGGACGGATGCCTACACGAAAAAGGTATACGAGGGCGGAAATTATGTGACAGTACCGGCACCGATCGATGTGATTCCGGTATTTATGAGAGAGGGAATCTCTTATCCGATTTATGAATAAAAGTAAGAGTTCAATGAAATAATAAGATAGCCGAGTGAAGCAAGTGTAGATCACGATCATGTGCTGGTTTTGCACATGATATAAAAAATCCCCCACGCAGTGTTTGCAGCCACTGCGTGGGGGATTTTCATATTAAGAAGGGGGTTTTGTCATATTGACGATAGAAACCCAGCTGTTAAATATTTAACAGCAAGTCTATTATGTACCCAAAAGTACTAAAAATCCAGTGAACATATTGTGAATTTTTGTATTTTAATTGTTAATAAATGAAAATGAAACATGAAAGAGGATTGCGGATGACTTGACGTTTCCTTTGCTTTTCCCGTATAATAAAAACGTATGGGCATATGCCCGGCGTATTTTTTTTTGAAATGGAGAGTAATATGTCAATAGATCAGAGTAAAATCAGAAATTTTTGTATTATAGCACATATCGATCACGGTAAATCGACACTTGCCGATCGTATCATAGAACGTACAGGAACTTTGACCAGCCGTGAGATGCAGGCGCAGGTTCTTGACAATATGGATTTAGAGCGTGAGCGTGGAATTACGATCAAGTCACAGGCAGTCCGTATCATTTATAAGGCAAATGACGGGGAAGAGTATATTTTTAACCTGATCGACACTCCCGGACACGTGGACTTTTCAGCAGAAACTGAACGCACTATGCAGGTGCTGGACTATGCCATTCTGGTCATCAGCGGCATAGATGGCGTGCAGTCCCACACGGAAACCCTGTGGAAACTGCTGGAACGCTATCAGGTGCCGGTGTTCCTCTTTGTCAACAAAATGGACTTGGCAGGGGCAGACAAGGCGGCAGTGCTGGAACAGCTGCAAAGCCGGTTGAGTGAGTGTTGTGTGGACTTTTCCGCAGACGGCACCGATGCCTTTTATGAACAGGTGGCTCTGCTGGAGGAGTCGTTCATGGATACTTATCTGGAGCGGGAGAAGATCCCGCCGGAACTGCTGGCAAAAGGCATTGCACGCCGGAAGCTGATCCCCTGTTACTTCGGAGCAGCGTTGAAGCTGGAGGGCGTGGACACATTTCTGGAGGGACTGCACCGGTATACGCTGGAAAAGTCCTGTCCGGCACAGTTTGGGGCGAGAGTGTTTAAAATTGCCGCTGACGAAAAGGGGAACCGGTTGAGTTACCTGAAGATCACCGGCGGACGGCTGCGGGTGCGGGACAGCATCGCCTATACCGCTTCCAACGGCAGGGACATGCAGGAAAAAGTCAGCCAGATCCGTGTCTACGCCGGTGCGAAGTTCGAGGCGAAAGAGGCGGTCCCTGCGGGCACGGTCTGTGCGGTGACAGGTCTGAGCCGGACGTTTATCGGGCAGGGGCTGGGCAGTGCCGGCAACGGTATGGCTCCGGTGCTGGAACCGGTGCTCCGCTACGGCGTACAGCTGCCGGAAGGGGTGCACCCTACCGATGCCTTGAAACAGCTGGCACAGCTGGAGGAGGAAGATCCGGCTCTCCACGTGGTGTGGAATGACCACGCCGGACAGATTCAGATGCAGCTGATGGGCGAGGTGCAGCTGGAAGTATTGCAGCGGCTGATCGCCGACCGGTTCGGCATGCAGGTGCAGTTCGATGCCGGACAGATCACCTATAAGGAAACCATTGCCGAGCCGGTAGAGGGCGTGGGGCATTACGAACCGCTGTGCCACTATGCCGAAGTGCACCTGCTGCTGGAGCCACTGCCGCAGGGCAGCGGTTTGCAGTTCGGGGTGAACTGTCGGGAGGACGATCTGGAACGAAACTGGCAACGGCTG
>ERZ833608.1301-NODE-1301-length-16578-cov-3.161714_pt1 | contig 16578 bp, 14 predicted proteins | sample MGYA00519694_ERZ833608 | MGnify/ENA primary metagenome ERZ833608 (study PRJEB31850, sample SAMEA3708742) | human gut metagenome | biome: human gut; feature: human-associated habitat; material: faeces | place: China | collected 2014 ... | reverse complement strand
AAGATCCCTATGGCAGAAGCAGAGGTTACAATGATTCCACAGAATTATGTAGAGCTGACAGCAGAGGAAGATTTAACAAATATCAACCGTATTCTTGATCTGCTGGATGATGATGATGATGTTCAGGAAGTATATCACAACTGGGATGAATAAATAAGATTCAAGGTACATAAGATAAACGGCATGGATGAAAAGTCTGTGTCGTTTTTTATATGAAAATAAAAGTTTTTTTACATTGTATTAAATTTTTCTGCTTTGCAGTAAAAAAATATGGTATTCTTTTCGGAAATGTTATATGATAATAGTAATTAAGATTTGAAGAATAAACACAGGAATGGAGATTGCTATGAAGAAAATACTTTTTGCAGCATCGGAGTGTGTTCCGTTTATTAAAACCGGGGGTTTGGCAGATGTATGTGGAGCATTGCCGAAGGAATTTGACAAAAACGAGTGGGATGTCCGGGGTGTAATACCGAATTACAGCTGCATACCGGACAAGTTTCGCAGCAAGTTTGAATATGTTGCTCATTTTTATATGAGTGCCGGCAGTTATATTACGAATAAGTATGTCGGTATTTTAAAATATGTCATGGATGGCATTACATATTATTTTATTGATAATCAGGAATATTTTAACTGTGCAGTACCGTACGGTGATGTCCGTTATGATATTGAAAAATTCTGTTTCTTTGACAAGGCTGTTTTGTCCATGTTAAAACAGATCGACTTCTGTCCGGATATCATTCACTGTCATGACTGGCAGACGGGTCTGATTCCGGTATATCTAAAAAATGAATTTCAGGCTGATTCCTTTTACTGGGGCATGAAGAGTATTATGACGATCCACAACTTAAAGTTCCAGGGAGTATGGGATATCAAGACCATGCAGGGACTGACCGGATTTTCAGCTTCCCTGTTTACACCGGATAAGCTGGAATTTAAAAAAGATGCCAACATGTTAAAGGGTGGTCTTGTCTATGCCGATTATATCACTACAGTCAGTGATTCCTATGCACAGGAGATTCAGACCGAGTATTATGGAGAAGGTTTAAATGGTCTGTTGTCTGCACGGCATTTTGATATGCAGGGTATTGTAAACGGTATTGATTATCAGGTATATGATCCGGCAGCGGATACAAAGATTTATACCAACTATAAGCCGTCTGATTTCCGTAAGAAAAAATACATGAATAAGGTAAAATTGCAGGCAGAATTAGGACTTGCCGTTGACAAGAAAAAGTACATGATCGGTCTGATCTCAAGACTGACCGACCAGAAAGGTTTAGATCTTGTAAATTATGCAATCGACCGGATCGTGGACGACTATACACAGCTGGTTGTTATCGGTACCGGAGATCCGCAGTATGAAAACATGTTCCGCCATTATGCATGGAAATATGGCGATCGTGTTTCTGCAAATATCTGTTATTCCGATGAACTTGCACACAAACTGTACGCAGCAGCAGATGCATTCCTGATGCCGTCCCGCTTCGAACCGTGTGGCCTGACACAGCTTATTTCATTCCGCTACGGTACAGTTCCGATCGTTCGTGAAACAGGTGGACTGAGAGATACGGTAAAACCATTTAACGAATATGAAAATACGGGAGACGGTTTTTCCTTTGCAAATTATAATGGAGATGAAATGCTTTCTGTGATCAATTATTCCAAACATATTTTCTTCGACCGCAGGAAACAGTGGAACCAGATGATTGACCGCGGCATGGCAAATGATTATTCCTGGAACAATTCCAAAGGAAAATACGAGGGATTATATAATTATCTGCTCGGATGTTAGTAATGCTTTTTTAAAATAAAGATATATAAAAGAAACGTAAAATTGATTTTCTGTATGATTATTTTACAGACGGATATACTAAATGAGAATATCGTATAAAAAACAGGATGTTTCAAACATCCTGTTTTTTATATCATGGAAAAAGAGTATAGTGTGAAAAATAAGATTTTTCACACGCAAGATTTGTGCTTGCGCACAAACTTGAGATGCGCAAAAAACAGCGCAGGAATGGAGAATATCATGGCAGAAAATCAGGAAAAGAAAAATGAGGAGATCAGAGAGTTTGGACAGATCCAGATGAAAAATAAAATTTCATTGCTGACGATCATCGGGGAGATTGAGGGACATGACTGTCTTCCGGCAACCACAAAAACGACGAAATATGAGCATGTTCTTCCAAAACTGGCAGAGCTGGAAGATAACCCGGATACAGAAGGGCTGCTGCTGCTTTTAAATACGGTTGGAGGTGATGTGGAAAGCGGTCTTGCAATCGCCGAAATGATCGCATCGATCCGCAAACCAACGGTTTCATTAGTCCTTGGCGGCAGTCATTCCATCGGCGTGCCGCTGGCAGTCTCCACGGACTATTCTTTTATCGTGCCATCCGGTACGATGGTGATCCACCCGGTGCGGATGAATGGAACTGTGATCGGGGCGCAGCCAACGTATGATTATTTTAAGCAGATGCAGGATCGTATTTTAAAATTTGTTGTGCAGCATTCCAAAGCAGAACAGAACCGGCTGGAGGAGCTTATGATGAATACGGGAATCCTCACAAAAGACCTTGGGACGATCCTGGTTGGAGGACAGGCGGTCGAGGAAGGACTCATTGATTCTATCGGTGGGATCCATGAGGCATTTGCAAAATTGCATCAGCTCATACATGAGGCAAAATCTTGTGGCAAAAAAAGCTTTTAATGACAATCAAAACGAAATATGGTATACTTAAAAAGTATGAAAATAGGTGACTTATGGAAAAAAACTGATATTTTTTAGAAAATATGAGATACGATACAGCGGAGGAAAAAGCTTATGACTTTATTACAGGCGGTCTTGATGGGAATCATACAGGGATTGACAGAGTTCCTTCCGGTCAGCAGTTCCGGACATCTTGCACTTTTTAAAATCCTGTTCCATGTTGAGACGGATACGGGAATGCTGTTTGATGTTTTACTGCATGTGGGAACTCTGATCGCGATCTGCGCAGTTTATTATAAAGATATTGTGCGGCTTTTTGTGGAGGGAATCTGTATCGTGAGAGATGTGCTGATCAATTTTGCAGCACTTATAAAAAACCTTTTTCTATCGATCCGTGACAGAGGAAAAGATCATGTTGATTACAGTCCGTACCGCAGAATTGTAAATAGCAGTTACCGCAAGTTTGTGGTGCTGATCCTGGTATCAACCATTCCGACCGGAATCATTGGTTTTGTTGGAAAAGACGTGGTAGAGCAGGCATCAGAACTTCTGATCGTGCCGGGCATCTGTCTGATCGCAACCGCAATCCTGCTCTTTATCGCAGACCGCTGCAAGGGCGGAGACAAGCTTCCGAAGGACATTACATACACCAATGCGTTTGTCGTTGGTATTGCTCAGGGCGTGGCAACTTTGCCGGGATTATCCCGCAGCGGAACAACGATCACAGCATGTCTGCTCAGCGGATTTAACCGCAAGTTTGCAGTGAAATATTCGTTTATTATGTCGATACCGGCGATTTTAGGTGCCATGGTGTTAGAGTTAAAAGATTTTGCAGACCTGTCTGTGAGCGGCATGGATATCATCTGCTATATTGTTGGTATGGTGATTGCTGCAGTGATCGGATATATCTGTATTAAAACAATGCTTGTCATTGTGCGCAATCGGAAATTCCGTGTTTTTGCAGTTTATTGTCTGATTGTCGGACTGCTCTCAATCGGCGGATTTTTCTATACATTATAGGAGATATTTTTTGGAGGTAATATTTTGGCAACAGGGAAAAGAAAGAGTTCCTCTGGCAGAAAAACTTCTGGCAGAAAAACGAATTCAGGACGTAAGAAGAATGATATACAGCAGGAGAGCTTTACAGAGGAAGTGATTCTGTGGGTGATCCTTGCAATCTCCATTTTACTTTTTATCAGTAATTTTGGAATCGGCGGGGCAATTGGAAATGCTGTCAGCAGTTTCTTTTTTGGTGTATTTGGTTTGATCGCATATATTTTTCCAATTGTTTTGGTGATCGGTACTTTTTTTGCGGCGTCCAATAAAGGCAATCGGATCGCAACGGTAAAAATTGCTGCGGCTGTCTTTTTTGTGCTGTTTTTATGTATGTTTATCGAGATCGTGCGCTGTGGCGCGGAAGTTGCCGGAGCGGCAGGTGCCTATCAGTATTGTTCGGTACATAAAATTGGCGGAGGATTTTTAGGTGGTCTTCTTGCCGGGATTTTTTGTCCAAATTTTGGACTCCTCGGTTCTTATGTGATTGATGTTGTGGCAATGATTATCTGTCTGGTGCTGATCACAGAACGTTCCGCATTGAAGGGTGTGCAGAAAGGCAGCCGTAAAGTTTATGAAACGGCAAAAGAGAGCAATGAACGTCATCGTGAACTTGCAGAACAGCGACGTGAGGAACGTGAGCTGCGCCGCATGGACCGCAAGGTGGAAGGCGTGGCAGTCGACACAAGAGTTCTTCCGGACAGGAAGGCAGAGCCTATGGGTTCGGATGAAGTCAGTGAAATTAATATTGACAAACTTTTGGAGCAGTCGAACACCAATCTGCCGGAAATCAAGGAGGAGAAGCATGTGACACTCACAGCCGGAGGCGCAGAATATCAAAAACTTCCTGCTATGGAACCGGAGACGGAACCGTATGTTGCTCCGTCCGCATTTTCTGAGGAAGCGTTTGAGGCAAAAGAGCTGGAAGAGGATGCATCAATCTTTCACTCAGAGCCGGCATATCAGGAGAGTATCCATACAGAGCCGGCTTATGAAGAACATCATCCAGTAGAAGAATCTATTCCGTATGATGCCGCAGAAAAACCGGAAGAGCCGCATGTGAGAGCAGAAAAAGTAGAGCTTCATTCATCAGAAAGAACCGAAAAACCGAAGAAAAATGTTAAGGCTACGGAGGAAGATATTCAAAATGATGTCTCATCCATCGAGGAAGAGATTCATCTGGAGGCACAAAAGGAAAGAAAGTACGTGTTTCCACCGGTTTCCTTGTTAAAGCCACCGGGGAATAAGCAAGGAGATTCCAAACAGCATCTTCAGGAGACGGCACAGAAATTACAGCAGACATTAAAGAATTTTGGCGTTAACGTTACGATCACGAATATCAGCTGCGGACCATCGGTCACACGTTATGAGATCCAGCCGGAAATGGGCGTCAAAGTAAGTAAGATCGTGAATCTTGCCGATGATATCAAATTGAATCTTGCGGCGGCAGATATCCGGATCGAGGCACCAATCCCTGGAAAGGCGGCAGTCGGAATCGAGGTTCCAAATAAAGAGACACTGATGGTTTCTTTCCGTGAACTTGTGGATTCGCCGGAATTTAAAAATCATCCATCCAACATTTCTTTCTGCGTCGGAAAAGATATTGGAGGAAATGTAACGGTTGCAGATATTGCAAAAATGCCTCATTTACTGATTGCCGGTGCAACAGGTTCCGGTAAATCTGTCTGTATCAACACGATTATTATGAGTATTTTATACAAAGCAGATCCGAAAGATGTAAAACTGATCATGGTCGATCCAAAGGTGGTCGAACTTAGTATTTATAACGGAATTCCACACTTACTGATTCCGGTTGTGACAGATCCGAAAAAAGCGGCAGGTGCGCTTCACTGGGCAGTCGCAGAGATGACTGACCGTTATCAGAAGTTTGCAGAGGCAAATGTCCGTGACTTAAAAGGCTATAATGCCAAAATCGATGATCTGCCGGATGGGGAGGACAAGCCGGAAAAATTACCACAGATCGTGATCATTGTAGACGAGCTGGCAGATTTAATGATGGTTGCGGCGAGCGATGTGGAGGAATCTATCTGTCGTCTGGCACAGCTTGCAAGAGCGTGTGGAATCCATCTGATCATCGCAACACAGCGTCCGTCTGTCAATGTCATTACCGGACTGATCAAGGCGAATATGCCAAGCCGGATCGCCTTTGCGGTGACATCCGGAATTGATTCGAGAACCATTCTTGATATGAACGGTGCAGAAAAACTGCTCGGAAAAGGTGACATGTTATTTAATCCTCAGGGCGTACCGAAACCACTGCGTGTTCAGGGTGCATTTGTATCGGATAAAGAAGTATCGGATGTCGTTGCTTACATAAAAGAAGAAAACGGACAGGTGAGTTACAATTCATCTGTGGAAGAGCAGATGAACAGCATCGAATCCGGGAATACGACAGTAAGCATTGACTCAGGACAGACCGGGGACGGAAGAGATCCTTATTTTGCAGATGCAGCAAAACTTCTGATCGACAAAGAAAAGGGTTCGATCGGAATGCTGCAACGGTATTTTAAGGTCGGCTTTAACCGCGCAGCAAGGATTATGGATCAGTTGGAGGAAGCCGGAATTGTCGGACCGGAGGAAGGTACAAAACCAAGAAAAGTACTGATGTCGCCGGAACAATTTGAGCAGTATGAAGAAGAATATCTGTAATTGATATTTGCTTATCAATAAGACTTGTATTATAATATCAACTTATAAGTCCTGTGTAGGACAAATACAATATGCGAAAGAGAATCGCAGGAATGGAGTTTTGGAATGAAAAGTGATATTCAGATTGCACAGGAAGCAGAAATGCTCCCAATCAAAGAAGTAGCAGAAAAGCTTGGAATCGGAGAGGATGACCTCGAATTATACGGAAAATACAAAGCTAAATTATCCGATGAACTGATCGAGCGGGTAAAAAATCAGCCGGATGGAAAGCTGATTCTTGTGACAGCAATCAATCCAACTCCGGCTGGAGAGGGAAAAACAACGACAAGTGTCGGACTTGGACAGGCATTTGGCCGTTTGGGGAAAAAGGCAGTGATCGCATTGCGTGAACCATCTTTAGGACCATGTTTTGGTATCAAGGGAGGCGCCGCAGGAGGCGGTTATGCCCAGGTCGTTCCGATGGAAGACTTAAATCTTCATTTTACAGGAGATTTCCATGCGATTACTTCTGCAAATAATCTGCTGGCTGCTTTGCTTGATAACCATATTCAGCAGGGAAATGAACTTGGCATTGATACAAGACAGATTGTATGGAAACGCTGTCTTGATATGAACGATCGTGTGCTCCGTAATACTGTCGTTGGACTTGGAAGCAAAATGGATGGTGTTGTGAGAGAAGATCACTTTGTCATTACCGTTGCCTCCGAGATTATGGCAATTCTCTGCCTTGCAACTGATATGCACGATTTAAAAAGAAGATTAGGACGCATTATTGTTGCCTATACTTATGATGGAAAGCCAGTGACAGCAGATGATCTTCAGGCAACCGGAGCAATGGCTGCATTATTAAAAGATGCGTTGAAACCAAACCTCATCCAGACCTTAGAGCACACACCGGCAATTGTACATGGTGGTCCGTTTGCCAACATTGCACATGGATGCAACTCTGTCCGTGCTACAAAGACAGCATTAAAACTTGCAGATTATGTGATCACAGAGGCAGGATTTGGTGCAGACCTCGGCGCAGAGAAGTTCTTTGATATCAAGTGCAGAAAGGCAGATCTGAAACCGGATGCAGTGGTTTTAGTTGCAACAATCCGCGCTTTGAAATATAATGGAGGAGTTGCGAAAGCTGATCTTGCAGAGGAAAACCTGGAAGCTTTGAAAAAGGGCATTGTAAATCTGGAGAAACATATCGAAAACCTTCAGAAATACGGTGTGCCGGTGGTTGTCACTTTAAACTCTTTTGTGACGGATACCAAGGCAGAGACAGACTATGTCGAGCAGTTCTGCCATGAGAGAGACTGCGAGTTCGCACTTTCCGAAGTCTGGGAAAAAGGCGGCGAAGGTGGTATTGCACTTGCAAACAAAGTGCTTGAGACCTTAGAGAAAAAAGAAAGCCATTTCAAGGTATTATATGAGAATGATCTTTCCCTGGAAGAAAAGATCGCGACTATCGCAAAAGAAATTTACGGTGCAGACGGCGTGACTTATGCACCGGCAGCAAAGAAAGAATTAAAGAGAATCACAGATATGGGACTTGCCAATTTCCCTGTCTGCATGGCAAAAACACAGTATTCGCTTTCCGATGACCAGACAAAACTTGGCCGTCCGGAGGGATTTACCATTAACGTAAGAGAAGTATATGTATCAGCAGGAGCAGGCTTTGTGGTTGCTGTAACAGGTGCGATCATGACAATGCCTGGTCTGCCAAAAAAACCTGCTGCATATGGAATTGATGTAAATGACGAAGGTGTGATCACCGGTTTATTCTAAAAAAGTAATGCAGTAGAAAGAACAGAATGAGAGGAATTATGGCACAGATTATTGACGGAAAGAAAATTTCACAGGACATCAAAGATGAATTGAAAGAGAAGGTGACGGCACTGAAAGAAGAAGGAATGGAGCCTGCGCTTGCAGTGATACAGGTCGGAAATGATCCGGCATCCTCTGTCTATGTAAGAAACAAAAAGAAGGCATGCGAGTACATTGGTATCCGGTCCTTATCCTATGAACTCCCAGAGGAGACAACAGAAGATGCATTGATCGAACTGATTGAAAAACTGAACAAAGATGAAACTGTAAACGGTATTTTAGTTCAGCTTCCGGTTCCAAAGCATATTGATCCGGATAAGATCATCCGCACAATCTCACCGGAAAAAGATGTAGACGGTTTTCATCCACAGAATGTCGGAAAATTAGTGATCGGTGAAGAGGGCTTTGTATCTTGTACTCCGGCCGGAGTCATTCAGCTCCTGAAACGTTCTGGAATTGAAATTTCCGGAAAAAACTGTGTTGTGGTTGGCAGAAGCAATATTGTCGGAAAGCCAATGGCGCTTCTGATGCTTCGTGAGAATGCTACTGTAACAATCGCACATTCAAAAACAAAAAATCTGAAAGAATTATGTCAGACAGCAGATATTTTGATCGTTGCCATTGGAAAACCACAATTTATCACAGCAGATTATGTGAAAGAGGGAGCTGTTGTGATCGATGTTGGAATCCACAGAGATGAAAATAATAAACTCTGCGGAGATGTACGATATGAGGAAGTTGCAGAAAAAGCTTCTGCGATCACACCGGTTCCGGGTGGAGTAGGTCCAATGACAATTGCCATGCTTATGAGCAATTGCGTGGAAAGTCTGGACAGAGAATAAGATTGGTAGAGATAGAAAGGGTTTCATATGAAATGTGCAAAGTGTGGAGCTGAGTTAAAAGAAGGCTGTTTATATTGTTCGGTATGCGGTCATGAAGCACAAATGGTAAATGGTTATTCTGTTTTGGAGGAAGATTATCTGAAAGCTCTTTTGACGGATGAAGCATCCAAAGATACATCGTCAGAAGAAACAGAAAACCAGAAGAAGAAAGCAGAGGGACACCATAAAAAGAAAAAACAGACTCCGTGGATTGTTTTAGGCTGCGTTGCTGCAGTGGTTGCCGTCATTGCAATCGGAGCAATTGCTTACGTGCGCTATCAGAATAACAATTCGTACGATTACCAGATTGAGATGGCAGAAAAGGAACTGGTGGATTTAAACTATGAGAAGGCGCTTTCTTACTATAAAAATGCGCTGACATTATCACCAAATGACATCAATGCCAGGGCTGCCATGGCGGAAATCTATCTTGCAAGAAAAGAATATGATTCTGCATTAGTGCTTGAGATGGAGATCATCAACCTCGATAAAAAGAACAAAGAGGCTTATCAGGGATTGATCACGATTTATGAGGCAAAAGGTCAGTACGATAAAATTACAGAGCTGGCGTCTACTGTGACAGATACAGATTTATTAGAACTGTTTTCCGGGTATATTGTCGCTGAACCGGTCTTTTATCCGGATGAGGGAACTTATGATGTGTATACGGAAGTTACCATCTTTTCCATTGAAGAATGTGATATCTATTATACATTAGATGAATCAGATCCGAAAAAAAATGGTATTCTTTATACCGATGCCGGAATTGAATTAGACGATGTTGGAAAGTATACCATCAAGGCAGTCTGCAAAAACGATAAGGGAATTTACAGTGATGTCGTTACCTGTAAATATAAGACCGAAGCGAAAGCCCCGGATTATCCGGAAGTAACACCGGATGGCGGTACCATGGATGATATTACGTTTGTAGTGATTACTGCGGATGAGGGATGCAGTATTTATTACACGTGGGATGGAACAGATCCAACAGATACATCTGCACGTTACACAGAACCAATCGAAGTACCGGAAGGAAACAATATCTTATCCATTATTGTTGTGAATGATAAGACAAAACTTACAAGTGAGATCTACCGGACAAATTTTATCTATCATGCCCAGCCTGGAGTTGAGATAGAAGAGTAGCGGGACATTGTAACGTTTAATATGTACGAAGTGAACAAAGAAAATGCCATTGAATTTAAAACTCAATGGCATTTTTTATGTAATAGGAAACTTCGTTTCCATTACATAAAAAAGCTCCGCAAGGATCGCACTGCGGCGGATAAGAAGTATGTCGCATATTGCGACCCGCCGCAGGCGGAGAATCTCGCAAGCGAGATTCATTTTTATAAATGAAACATGATCAATGATAGATTTAACATTCCTCCGGAATGAACTCGATCACACCCTTGGCAAGCTTGGAAACACGCGCTAATGAGTATACATCCACACCCTGTGCAATTAATTTGTCACGTCCCGGCTGGAAAGATTTCTCAATCAGAATACCAATACCTGCAATGGAAGCACCAGCCTCGGTCAGTAAGCGGATGGCACCGCTTGCAGCTTCTCCGTTTGCAAGGAAGTCATCAATGATCAGAACGTTATCATTTTCTTCGATGAACTGATGGGATAATGTCAGTTCATAGCTTGTACCTTTTGTGAAGGAAGTCACAACGGTCTGAAGCAGATTATCATTTAAAACCTTAGAAGGCTGTTTTTTTAAAATGATCATTGGAACGTTCAAAGAGAGAGCTGTCATGAGTGCCGGAGCGATCCCGGAACTTTCAATGGTAACAACTTTGGTAATCCCCTTATTTCCAAAATGTCCTGCAAATGCATCGCCGATCTGCTGCATTAAAACAGGATCTACCTGATGATTGATAAAGCTATCTACCTTGAGAATATTCTCAGATAAAGCATGACCTTCTTTTAAGATTTTTTCTTCAAGTTCTTTCACTATGTCACCTCATAAATATGTATTGTTATATTTTTAGAACGATAAAATATAGATGCCGGATCTTTCTGTTCGTTCTTTATTTTGCATATTGTAGCACAATTACAGTGTGAAAAAAAGACTATTTCGTGTTTTCTTCGAATAAATTCCCGTAAAGTTCTTCCACCAGATGATCCAGAAAGGTTTCCTCTAAATCCGGGTACTGTTTTGAGAGGAAACGGGTCATGATCTCATAGCGTTTAAAGTAAAGATCCTGATCAAAAACTTCCTCGTCCATGCTCTCATCAATATCTTCTGCGCTGTAAGTGGAAGTAAACCAGGAAATGATTTCAGAAGATAAATCATTTTCTTTTTCTGCCTGCGTGCCAAGTGTTTTCAACTGCCGCAACGACACAATGCCAATCACGAAGAAGATGAGGAGCATGGCACCCATAACGATACAGAGCATAATCTTCATATAATCAGCGACATGGACAGGAAGTGCTCCGGTGGCAAATAAAATAAGTGCAATAAAACCGATAACACTCACCAACAGGAATGAATAGGCAGTGGATTTTGTCTCTTCTTTTTTTGATTCCTTTGAAACATAAACTTTCATAATGATTCTCACTTTCGTTTTTTTTCTTTGTTATAATTATATTTGATTTACTAGACCGGGGCAACGGTTATATGATATAATTTTTCTGTATGAAAATAACAATTTTATGTGTGGGAAAAATTAAAGAAAAATTTTACAGGGATGCGGTCGCTGAATATGAAAAACGTCTGAGTCGCTATTGCAGATTTGAAGTGACTGAGGTGGCGGATGAGAAGACACCGGATCATGCAAGCGAGAATATGGAGCTTCTCATCAAGGAGAAAGAAGCGGAGCGCATGGAGAAGTATCTGAAGGAAGGTGCCTATGTGATCGCCCTTGCAATTGAGGGAAAACAGTTAGATTCTGTGGAACTGTCGCAGAAAATTGATTCTCTGGGAACATCCGGTACAAGCCATATTATTTTTGTGATTGGCGGTTCGCTGGGACTTGCGGAACGCATTTTAAAACGGGCAGACTATAAGCTCAGTTTCTCAAAGATGACGTTTCCGCATCAGCTTATGCGTGTTATCTTATCAGAACAGATTTACCGCAGCTACCGCATTATCAATCATGAGCCATATCATAAGTAGACGATAAAAACAAAAAATTATAATTATAACAAACATAGAGGAGGAATTGTATTTTATGTTACGAATCAGAGAGTATCGCAGGGTGGAAAGCTTAGAGGAAGCCTACGAACTCAATCAGAAGAAAACGAACCGTATCATAGGTGGCGGACTCTGGATGAAAATAGGAGATCGAAATCTTATGACTGCCATAGATTTAAGTGGTCTTGGATTAGATCAGATCAGTGAGACAGAGGAAGAGTTTGTGATCGGCTGCATGGCAACACTCCGCGATTTAGAAGTGCATCCGGGACTGAATGCATACACAGATGGCGCGGTAAAACAGAGTGTCTGTCATATTGTCGGAGTGCAGTTCCGCAACTGTGCGACCGTTGGTGGGAGTATTTATGGAAGATTTGGTTTTTCAGATGTACTGACTTTATTTGCGGCACTGGATTGCTATGTGGAATTATATAAGGGTGGAAATGTTCCAATTCAGGAATTTATCCATATGAATTATGATAATGATATTCTTGTGGCAGTACATATTGTAAAAACACCTGTGAAGATCACTTATCTTTCACAGAGAAACACAGCAACGGATTTTCCGGTAATTGCGGTTGCTGTTTCAGAATATAACGAAAAACTGCATGTCAGCATTGGTGCAAGACCGGTAAGGGCAGAGACACTGACACTTGACCTTTCAGAAAAAGCAGATATGGAACATTTGGTAAAAAAAGTGCAGGAACAGTTTTCATTTGGAAGCAACCGGCGCGGCAGTGCAGATTACAGACGCCATATTGCAGGAGTTCTTGTAAAGAGAGCCTGTGCGGCAAATGAACAGCAGGAGGATAGAAAATGAAGATACATTTATGGCTGAACGGTAAAGAAATCTCTGATGAAATCTCACCGGATATGCCTTTATTGGAATATGTCAGAACAAAGGGATGTTACAGCGTAAAACGTGGCTGTGAGACATCTAACTGTGGACTTTGTACCGTGTGGATGAACAAAAAACCGGTTCTTTCCTGTTCGGTACTCGCAGCAAGGGCAGATGGAAAAGAGATTGTAACTTTAGAGGGTGTGCAGGAACGCGCGGCAGAATTTGGAACTTATCTTGCAAACCAGGGCGGTGAGCAGTGTGGCTTCTGTAATCCGGGATTTATCATGAACGTTTTGGCGATGGAGGATGAACTGAACAATCCGACCGAGGAGGAGATCAAGGCATATCTTTCCGGAAATCTCTGCCGCTGCAGCGGCTATGAGAGCCAGCTGCGTGCAATCAAAAATTACCTGAACCATAACCGGGATAAAGAGTAGAAGAAATACAAGGAGAAACGATATGAAATATGTAAATGCTCCCGTGATGAAAAAAGATGCAATGGCGCTTGTGACGGGAAAACCAGTATATACAGACGATTTGGCACCGAAAGACTGTCTGATCGTAAAAGTACTCAGAAGTCCTCATGCACATGCCCTGATCGAAGAGATCAATATCACCAATGCATTAAAACAAAAAGGAATTGAATGCATTTTAACTTATAAAGATGTTCCACACCGTCGATTTACGATGGCAGGACAGACCTTTCCGGAACCGAGTCCTTACGACCGTTATATCTTAGACCAGCGTGTCCGTTTTGTCGGAGATGCGGTTGCGATTGTCGCCGGGGAGGACGAGGCGGCAGTTGACCGTGCATTAAAGCTTATCAAAGTGAAGTATCAGGTGTTAGAACCGGTGCTTGACTATCATACAGCGAAAGATAACCCGGTTCTTGTCCATCCGGAGGAGGACTGGAAGGCACTCTGTCCGGTTGGTGCAGACAATAAACGGAACCTTTGTGCGTCAGGCATGGACAGTGACGGAGATGTGGATGGTGTCATGAAAGACTGTGACATTGTCATGGAAGGAACCTATCATGTAAAGGCAATGCAGCAGAGTATGATGGAAACCTTCCGCACAGCGACTTATCTGGATACTTATGGAAGAATCAACATTTTATCTTCTACACAGATCCCGTTTCATGTGAGAAGAATCCTTGCGAATGCCCTGGACATTCCAAAATCAAAAGTCCGCGTCATAAAGCCTAGAATCGGAGGAGGTTTTGGAGCAAAACAGACCGTGGTAGCCGATGTATATCCGGCAATTGTGACGATGAAAACCGGAAAACCTGCCAAAATCATTTATACCAGGGAAGAATCCCTAATTGCATCGTCTCCGCGGCATGAGATGGAAGTGACCGTGAAACTGGGTGCAATGAAAGATGGTACGATCCGTGCGCTGGATTTGTATACACTGTCGAACACAGGAGCTTTCGGAGAACATGGACCGACAACTGTAGGTCTGAGTGGTCACAAATCCATCCCGATGTATCAGACGGAGGCATTTCGTTTTCAGTATGATGTTGTATACACGAATCATATGTCAGCAGGCGCTTACCGCGGTTATGGGGCAACACAGGGAATTTTTGCAGTGGAATCCATGGTAAACCGGCTGGCAGACAAACTTGGCATGGATCCATTGGAAATCCGTTATAAAAACATGACACATGAAGGTGATGTCATGCCGGCTTATTACGGAGAGACCGCAAATAGCTGCAAGCTTGAAGAATGTCTGAGAAAAGCGGCGGATATGATCGGATGGGAGAAAAAAAAGCTGCGTCGGGTTATGCCGGATGGAAAGATCCGTGGACTTGGAACGGCAATGGCAATGCAGGGTTCTGCAATTTCAAACTGTGATGTCGGCTCTGTCACAATCAAACTGAGTGATGAGGGATTTTACAATGTGATCGTCGGATGTACTGATATGGGAACCGGCTGTGACACGATCATTGCGCAGTTTGTGGCAGACAGTCTGGACACGGACATTGACAACATTGCAGTATTTGGAGTAGATACTGATACCTCACCTTACGATTCCGGTTCCTACGCTTCGAGTACCACGTATCTGACCGGTATGGCTGCAGTGAAAGCGGCAGAACAGATGCGTGAAAAACTGCTGCAGCTTGCGGCAAAAATTCTGGAGGAAGATATCACAAAACTGGAGTTTGACGGCAAACGTGTATTTTGTGAAGAAACCGGAAAAGATGTATCGCTGTTTGATCTTGCAACTGCATCCATGGTCAACAATGAGATTGCATTGGAAGTTACCTACAGTCACAGTTCCCCGGTTTCGCCGCCACCGTTTATGGCTGCCTGTGCAGAAGTGGAAGTCGATCCGGAAACCGGAGCCATCGAACTTTTGGATTACACGGCATGTGTGGACTGTGGAACGGTTGTGAATACGAATCTTGCAAGAGTACAGACAGAGGGCGGCTTACTGCAGGGAATCGGTATGACACTGTATGAGGATGTCTGGTACAACGAGAAGGGTGTGAATCTCTCAAACTCCCTTATGCAGTACAAGATTCCGACCCGTCTTGACTTTGATAAAATCCGCGTGGAATTTGAGAGCAGTTACGAGCCGACCGGACCTTTCGGTGCAAAATCAATCGGTGAGATTGTAATCAACACGCCGGCTCCTGCAATCGCACAGGCAGTATACAATGCAACGGGTGTATGGGTGAATGAATTGCCAATCACCCCGGAGAAGATTTTAAAAGGGATGCATGTGATTTGAGATGGAATCTGATTCTGCTGGCAGCCGGATATTCCAGACGTTTTGGAGACAGAAAGCTGTTGGCAGAGATAAATGGAACACCGCTTTATCGCTTTTCACTGGATAAAATAAGAAAGCTCTCGGAAAAACTTGGAGATACGACCATTCTTGTCGTGACATCTTACCCGGAGATTGAAGCATATTGCAGAAAACAGAGCGTTACCGTGATAAAAAATGACGGAACAGATAATACCGGAATTGCATCCTCTATTCAAAAAGCGGTGAAATATCTGGAGACACAGGAGTGTGCCGTGGAGGGCAGTCGAAAGGCAGATGTTTTCTTTACAGCAGACCAGCCTGGACTTGACGAAAATGAGGTATGGATGTTTTTGAACCAATATGCATCGCAGAACAAAAAAATCGGTACGATGGAATGTAAAAATATCTGGCGCAGTCCAAACGTATTTGATGCATGCTATCGTTCAAAATTATTACAGCTTTCGGCGGACAAAGGCGGAAAAGCTGTGATGAAACAACACGCAGAGGATGTGTTTTGTTTTCACACAGAAAAAGAAACACAGTTTTTGGATATTGATACGAGAGAGGATTTATTGCGCATATCAGATAAGCTTTTTTCATAAGCTTATATATGAGTAAAAACAGTAAAAAACCAATCCATGAAAAAATGATAAGTCAGTTAGAACTCCCCAAAGACCTTATGCTTGGAGCGGCAATTGTCACGATTACA
>ERZ833608.1275-NODE-1275-length-16825-cov-11.013417_pt1 | contig 16825 bp, 8 predicted proteins | sample MGYA00519694_ERZ833608 | MGnify/ENA primary metagenome ERZ833608 (study PRJEB31850, sample SAMEA3708742) | human gut metagenome | biome: human gut; feature: human-associated habitat; material: faeces | place: China | collected 2014 ... | reverse complement strand
ATCAATTAAGAGAAAATGTAAGTACAGAAAATGCGGAAGGCCGTGACTTTAAGGGACAGGTTGTAAAGACTATTGGGGATAAGACTTATATCCTGATTGGCAATGACACACAGTTAAGAAATATAGGAACTGATGCACCGGTATATGGTGCGGTTTATCAGGCTTATTTGAAATTAGGCAAATGGCATGTTGATAAGGATAATAGAGGTAAGCCTATTATGCTTTATGGTGGTGATGCCGATTTAATGAAAGACCAAAATGGAGTATCTGATTATACTTTTGGTAAAATTCAAGATGCTAATGCAAAATATAGTAGTATTAGCGGTCTTCTTATAAACGCAAGAGGAAGATGTGGTGTCAATCAGGTAACGGGTGAAATTGATCCTAACCTTGATATTGATAAAGCTGCAAATCAGAAATATAGCGCTAATGCGAATTATATTATCTTCCGTGATATAAATCTAAGTAGTTCGAATTGGAAACCTCTTAACTTCCAAGGCACAATGGTTGGTGCTAAGAGCACTACCAATAAGATTTGGGATGCAGGTGCAAAGATAGAAAAACCAGTTATTTCTAATGTGAAGGTTGAACAAACAGATAAACTCAATGTTGGTGAACAAATGGGTGTTGGTTTCTTCTCAACTATATCAAGTGAAGTAAGTGAGAATGATATTGGTTTAAGTAAAGGGTTAGTACAGGTTTCAAACATTAAGTTTGAAAATATGACAGTTCATACAACCACTACAACAACTTATTATCCATCTACTCTCGTAAGTGCTCTTACAAAGACTTTAGGACAATTACTTGGTGGACTTCTAAGTGGTCTTACATTTATCCTAACGTTTGGTCAGGTCAAGATTGATCTGGGAAAAACATTGGGTGATGTTCTTGATGCAAGAAAGAAAGACCCTACAGCACTTGCGACTGGTGCTATTGCAGGACGTGTAGAAGGTCATGTAGAGATCTCTAATATAGAAGTAAATAATGCGGATGTAAAAAACGTAAACGGTAATACAGGTGGATTTGTTGGTTATGCAGTAGGTAAAACACAGTATAGTGGTTTATCAAATGCACTTGGTGGGTTAGTAAAGTTACTTACAAATATATTGAATCTAATTCCAGGATTAGGTTTAGGTGACTTAATCACGATTCTTCTTGGAAATGCTATTCCAGTAAGTAAATTGATTCCTACTGGTTATATTAATGCAAAAATAAAGAATTGTTCTATTAATGGTTTAAGTATTTCTACTTCAAGTGAAAAAGATTATGCAGGTGGGTTTATTGGACAACAGAAAGGCACAATTATTGAAAACTGTTCTATTACTAATAGTAACTATACAATTAGTGGAAAAAGATTTACAGGTGGTTTTGTAGGTTTAGCACGTGATGATGTCATTGAAGGTACTCTTTCTGGTGCATTGGATATTCAGACAAAGCTTCCAAATATGAATCCAGAAAGTTTACTCTTAAACTGTTCAATAAACAATAAAGGACTCACAGTCTTAAGTGAAACTTATGCAGGAGGTTTTGCAGGTGCTCTTGCAAATACGTCTGCAGTCAACTGTACTGTTAATTCTACAAATACATTTGAAGTAAAATCGACTAGTGATTATGCAGGAGGCTTTGCAGGTATTGCATCTCTTGGATGGTCTGCAGACTTAGGCAAAGGAGATACTAAAAACAACCTACTAGGTGGTGTTGTTGATCTTGTAGTCAAGCTATTAAGCAGTAATGCGGATATCTCCCCTTCTCTACTATCTTTAGCTGGTGTTAATCCATCTTATATATTAGGTGCTACCGTTAGTGGTCCACTTAATTTAAGTGGTGTAGATTATGTAGGTGGTATGACTGGTAGAGGTAATGGTGCTTATATTGCATCATCGAGTGCTGATTATTTAAATAAAGTATCTTATTGGAGAAATAAAGTATATGACACAGCATCTGTCTCAGTGAAAGATGTAGAACTCTCAGGTGTTCAAAGTATTACAGGAAAGAACTTTGTAGGTGGTATTGCAGGTTCTTTAGGAACTGCTAAAGTAGCCGGATTATTAAATGATACTCTTGGACTTGCTTCATACCTTGGCTTTACGGTAGATAAAGTAACAGTCACAGGCCCTACTACTGGTTTATCTATTACAGGTGAACAGCGTATTGGTGGTGGCTTTGGTGATGCAATTGGTGGTTCAGTTAATACAGTCACAATAAATAATTTAAAGTCTGTAGTAGGCAATAACCGTGTAGGGGGAATGATTGGTTTAGCTGGTCCAGGAGATCTTGCAGATACAGGAGGTTTAACAGTTAACCTTCTTGGATTAAATCACGTTTTACAGGTAAAGAACCTATTAAAGGTAGCTTCTGGTGTACGTGTAACAATCAATGATTCTCATGTTATTGGTGTAGCTGATGGCTTAACAGTCAAAGCAACAGGTACTAACAGTGATGGTGGTGTTGTTGATTATGTTGCAGGTGGATTTGTAGGAAAAAGTCATAGTTGTGAAATCAATAAATCTGATGTAAAGAACCTTAAAGAAGTATCCGCAAATGATACAGATGGTTATGCAGGTGGATTTATTGGAACATCACAAACAGGTGGACTAGCTGATGTTGCATCTGAAGAAGATCTTAAAGGTTGGATCAATAAAGATACAAGTGTTTTAGATATTAATGGTTTATTAACTGCTGTTAAGTATCTCATCCCTTCTTACACAGTATGTACAGTTACTTATGTAAATGGTGGTGGTGTTTCTGCAGATACTGCAGGAGGTTTCGTAGGAAACTTCCAGAGTGGTACTCTTAATAATCACGATGCAGGACAAGGAAACTACTATTCTGTATATAACTTAGATCATGTCAATGGACAGTCTTATGCAGGTGGCTTTGGAGGTAATGTTTACTCTGGTGCACTTGCTGATGCTGGTAAAGGTATTAGTATCCTTGGTGGTCTTAATGGATTAAATGTTAATGTGGGTGAATTACTCAATCTTATTAACGCCTATATCCCATATGTACAATATGCTGGTGTGAAGTCAGATCAAGGATTTACAGTCATCGCGAATAAATTAAAAACAGATGATACTCATGCAGGAAGTGCAGGAGGATTCATTGGTTATGGTAGTGGTGTTCAGGTAAGTTATTGTGATGTGACACATTTAAAACATACAAAAGTAACACCTCCAAAAGATTTAGAAGCAACAGGAGCACCTACATACTTTAATAACGAGAGTCAATATGCAGTCACTGGTGCAAGATATGCTGGTGGATATATTGGTTATATGGATATTGGTTCTGCAGCTTCTGTAGGTAAAGGATTAAGTGTTCTAGGTAAATCTATAGGTATTAATAATGTATTAGATGCATTAAACGTAGTGGTATCTACTATTGAACATTCTCATGTTACTGGAAATGTTGGTGGATTTGCAGTTAAAGCATCTTATAAGAATACAGCTTCTGATGCATCAGACAATGATGTACTTGGAGATGCAGGTGGATTTGCAGGAAAGATTTCTGGTGGACATGTCCAGGATTCTAATGCAAATAACTTCTCTTATATTATTGGTCAGTTAACTGCTGGTGGTTATGTAGGAGACTTACAGCCAGGTAATATTGCGAATGTATTAGATGATGCAAGTATTTTAGGTGGATTAGTAAAAGCTGATAGTGTACTTGCTTCTGTCGCAGAAGATTTTGTACCTACTATTAGAAATAGTTCTACTACATGTGTGCCTTGTGGTGGTGCAGTACGTGCACAGGCATCTTCTACAACACAGGTACAAAGAGGTATGGCTGGTGGTTATGTAGGACATAACGAAGGTGGTCATATCTGGGGTAATAATAAAAAGAAATGGAAAGGTAAAGACTATACTGGACCAACAAGTATTTGTAAAGCAGTAAGAATTCGTTCTGTTTATGGTGAAGAGATTGCGGGCGGATTTACTGGTTTAATGGAATCTGCAGACACTGCAAGTACAGGGAACTTATCTCTATTATGGGGATTAGTAAAGGTAGATAACATACTAGGTGCTTTAAGTGTTGTTTATCCTACAGAAGAGAATACTGCTGTATATGGACCACTTGCCTTGATGGATTATGAAACATGGAATAAATGGGTTGAATTCGTTGGTAAGTATGGTGGTTACGGAAGTGATCTTGCAGAACATGGTAAGGTAAATAACCAAGCAGAGTTAGATGAGATTATTCATAAATATGCTTATGGGTACAATGTAGTTGCTGGTAGAGTGAATTATCGAGATGAGATTAAATTAGCCAATGGTGGTGCTGCAGGAGGTTATGTTGGCTCTATGCAGACAGGTACTATCACAAATGGTCAGGCATATCAGACTAAGAAAGTAAAAGGATTAAGAACAGCAGGTGGTTTTGCAGGAGAAATGATCAACGGTGGTGCTGCAAATCTTGGTGGTGTCAATATTCTTGGTCTTAATCTTCAGTTAGGACGAATGATTGATGTACTGAATGTATTTGTCCCAGTAATTAAGCAGTCTTCAGTAGAAGGCTATCAGAGTGGATTAATGGTTGAATCTACAGGAATTAATGACAAGGATAACTGCGGTTATGCTGGTGGTTATGTAGGTAAACTCATTGGTGGACAAATCTGGGGAGAGAATACTGCACATTGTCAGGTAAAGAAACTCAGACGAGTAGATGGTAGAAGCTATGTAGGTGGTTTTGTAGGAAGTTCTAGACCAGGTTCTGTAGCAACACTTAACCCTACTGCAGGTGAAGGATTATTAAGCAAACTTCTTAATAAACTACTTAGTACCCCTTCAGACCTCATTAAAGTACTTAATGCGACAGTCGCAACAATCAATTATGCAGACGTTGAATCCTGGGATGATTGGGGATTTATCGTAAATGGTGCTTATACAACAGGTAACAAGAATACTTCTTATGCAAAAACTGCAGGTGGTTTTGCAGGAATGCTGGAAGGTACAGTTCTTGGTAAAAAGGATACTTCTGAAGCTGGTATTAATGTAAAGAATATCCGTTCTGTTATTGCAGGTGAATATGCTGGTGGATGTTTTGGTGTTGCAGATGTTGCAGGAGTTGCAAATATCAGTGCAGGAGATGAAACATCCCTATTAGATAAGTTATTAAAACTTGGAAGAACAGATGTATTGGACGCTTTTAGAAGTTATGTATATTACGGAAATGTAAGTGGAAGTGAGGATGCAGGACTAAGTGTCAATGCGAATGTTGCAGTAAAATCTGGACAGAACAATCAAGTCACATACAGTGGAACAGCCGGTGGTTTTGGTGGTTCCCTTCTAAATGGTTCTGTAAAGAATAGTAGAGTTACACAATTAAGCAATGTAAGAGGCTTAAATAGTGTAGGTGGATTCGTTGGTTACTCTGGTAAGAGTGGTGTTGTGAAAGCTGATAAGATTGATGTCCTAGGAGATAATACAGGACAGCTTCTTGGTGGTGCCTTAGGTGTCATGGATATATTTGGTTCTCATATTGATAATTGTAGTGTAAGTGGTACAAGTGATGGCTATACAGTACAGAGTCAGAATGGAGACGAACAGATTGCTGGTGGATTTATTGGTTATGCAAACCTTGCAAGGATGTCTAAGTGTACAGCAGGAAGTGTTGATGAACTAAATAAGGGATTGAAACAGGTTGCATCTGGTGGAACAGCAGGAGGATTTGCAGGAAGAACAAGCTTTGCATATCTTGCAGATCTAAAACTAGATTCTGGACCAGTTAATGTCATATTTGCGCTTGTAAATCAGCTAGTAAAAGCACTTTACCTAGATAAAATACAAGATTCAAATCTTCTAAAGATTAATCTAGGAATTGTAAAAGTAGAAGCGTTATATGATGGAAAGCTTCTTCATGTCAATATCCTAGGATTAGATATATCTGTTGGTTTATCTAAGAAATCAACAGATAATAGCCAACAGACAGATCTTGCGATTATTACTATTGGTGATTCATCTATAAAACTCCCATGTAATGAGAATGGTTTATTAAATGATAATGATGCAAAATCTAATATCAGTGTCAGTCTTATTAAAGCAAACCGTACAAAGATTACTGATAGTAATGTGTATGGTGTGAGCTATGGATATGATGTTTATGCTGGTGGTGCCAACAACAATACTGATGGTACTGCAACTGATGGACGCAGTGGTGGTTTTGTAGGATTTAATGATGAAGGTTTATTAAAGAATAACAATATGTACTACTGTGACGTAGTTAGAGGTACTAGCAATCTTGTAGGACCTTTTAGTGGTAAGAGTCAATTAAATTCAGTTTACGACTTCAATAAATTAGAAAAGGTAGAAGGTGAAGAAAACAACTACCGTATCTATAGAAAATTAGATAAATCTTTCAATGAAATCAAAGGTAATAATCAGAAGTTAAATAGTGATTATGAAAACAATGGTGATTGGAATATTTATACAATCAAACATATGGATATAGTTAAAGCCTTTAATAATCTAGAGAATGCGGTTCTATCAAATGGTAGTGAGACAGCTAATTTGAAGGCATATGAATCATCTGCCAAAGCAGTATTAATGTCCGATACAAAGACAACTCTAAATACTGGTGAAAGTGAGACACCAGAACCATCTGAGTCACAGGATCCATGTGATAAGCTGGTTAAACTCACTATAAATAAAGTCTGGAAGGATTTCGATAACTTCGATCATAAACGACCAGACAGAATTACGGTAACAATTTCTCGTACTTGGAAGGATGCGACTGGCAAAGAACAGACACAAACTGTTCCAAATTATGAGAGTTACAGAATAACGGGCTCTATTAACAAATCAACATGGCAAGAAGTGATTAAAGATCTTCCTGCTTATTTCAAAGAAAGTGATGGAGCTGTTCGTTATTATAAATACTCCGTAACAGAAACGGAAATTTATGGTTATTCGACAACAATAAATACATCAAACGATGGCTTTACGTTTACGATAACCAACAAGCATTTCCCATGTCTTCCTAATACTGGAGGATTTGGAAACTACTTATTTTATGCGATAGCAATTCTGCTTTTCCTTGTTTATTTCGTTATGAGATACAGAAAGAATAAGGAAAATAAAGCAGAAAAACTATAAAGAGAAATGAAAAAAAGGAGAAAAAGTTATGAAAAGTATTAAACGCATTATTGCATTGTTACTAACTGCGGTTATGACAATGACTATGTCCGTAACAGCATTTGCAGCAGATGCAAATAATCTTACTGTAAATGTACTAAGCGGTCAGGATTTGAATGGCCAGACAATTAGTCTGTACAAATTATTTGATGTTACTACATCAGGAAGTGGAGAAAACAAGAACTATGCTTATACAGTAAATACAGCTACTGGTTATAAGGATGCAATTAAGTCAGCTCTTGGAACTTCATTTACAGGAACAACTGATGTTGAGTATGCAGAAGCTGTAAAAACTCTTGGAGAAGATAAATCAGCACCAGTTCAGAAGTTCGCGAATGACTTTACTGAATATGCATTAAAGAATGGTACAACAGTAAAAGCTACTAAAACATCTGGAAAAATCACAGGTAAAAACACAACATCTTTTGTATTCAATGGATTAGATAAAGGATACTACTTAGTATATGTAACAGGTGGAAAGAAGATTCAGTCTTCATTAGTTACAGTTGATGGAGAAACTACAGTAAGTTTAAAAACAGAAGCTCCAAGTATCACAAAAACAGCTGATAAAGACACTGTAAGTATTGGTCAGGTTGTTAAATATACAGTAACTGGTTCAGTACCAGATACAACTGGATATGCTGAATATGTATATAAGATTCACGATACATTATCAGACGGTCTTGATTTTGTAAAGAACGCTAACGGTGATGCTCTTGATAATGCAAACGAAGTAAACGTTAAAGTTGTATTCACTGCAGAAGGAACTACTGATCCAAGCACAGCTCCTACTACAGCTACATTAGATACTACAAAGAAGAAAATGTCTCTTGACTTATCTGCATGGGTAAGAGCTAACCAGACAAACAAAGGTAAAGAATTCACTGTAACTTACTATGCTAAAGTGAATAAAGATGCAGTTGTAACAGAAAAGAACAGTGCCAAATTAGAATATGGTAATGATCCAGATAACACAACTACTACTACACCAAGTGAAGCAAAAACACCTACATACCCTCTTGATATTAACAAGTATGCTAAAGGAGGAGATAACAAGAAATTAGCTGGTGCTAAATTCAAGTTATATTCAAACAAAGAAGATGCTGATGCAGCTAACGATAACGCTATTAAGGTTTCAGCAGTTGCTGGTAAAGCAGGTCATTATGTAGTAGATCCAACATCTACAACTACAGAATTTGTATCTGTAGATTCAATTACTGGTGTAGACGGCTACAACCTTCATGTTAATGGTCTTGCTGAAGGAACATACTATTTAGTAGAAACAAAGGCACCAGACGGATTCAATAAGTTAACTGCTCCAATCGAAGTTAAAATCACAAAGAGCACAGATACAGATGCAAATAATTGGACTATCTCAAAAGATGGTACTCCAGAAACAGATAAAATCATCGATGTAGAAAACAGTACTGGTTCTATCCTTCCATCAACAGGTGGTATGGGTACTATCGCATTTACTGTTGTTGCAGCCCTTCTTGTATTAGGCGTTGCAGTAAGCTTTATCCGTGATAGAAAAAGAGAAAACTAAGAAATAGTTTTTAATGGAATGAGCGGTTATCTTTCTTAAAAGATAACCGCAATTCCAATTATTTATATATTAATAGGGAGAATGAAATGAAGTGTATGAGGATTAAGATTACTAAAAATGATATTATTCGTTTATTTGTACTTTTGATTGCATTCTCCGTGTTGTTATATCCTAGTTTTAGTAGTTATCTGAATGAGAAGAATGGTTCTAAGGCTATCTCTTATTATGATAAAGAGAGTGTAGAACTCTCTAAGGCAGATAAGATAAGAATGTTGGAAGAAGCACGTGCTTATAATAGAGAGATGTTAGGAAATATAGATCTTATAGATCCATTTTCACAGGAAGATACAAAGTTAGATGCACGTTATGAGAGTTTATTAAATGTAGATGGTTCTGGAATGATGGGATATATACGTATTCCTAAGATTCATATTGAACTACCTATTTATCATGGTACAAGTGAAACAGTCTTACAGGCAGGTGTAGGACATTTCTGGGGTACTTCTTTGCCTGTTGGAGGAGAAAGTACACATACTGTATTAACGGGTCATAGAGGGTTACCTACTAAGACTCTATTTACGAATATGGATAAGTTAGAAGAAGGAGATATATTCTATATCAAGGTCTTGGATGAAACATTGGCTTATGAGATAGATCAAATACAAACAGTATTACCAGAAGATACAAAAGGCTTGTCTATAGAACCTGGTAAAGATTATGCTACATTAGTGACATGCACACCTTATGCGATTAATACACATAGATTATTAGTAAGAGGACATCGTATACCATATCAAGAAGCTACAAAGAAAGTGCCTGATACAAATATTAAACCAGAATTATCATTTACGTCTAAGGTATTAATTATGGCAGTAATTGTGATTTTGATAGGTTTAATTATCGCAATTATTTACTGTATAAGGGATAAGAAAAGGAGCAAACTAACATGAAGATAAGAAATATTATTGTGTTTATGATTGTTTTTCTTATGAGTACGTTCATGAATGTTTCAACTATTCATGCAGAGAGTGGTTCTAGAAAAGGAAGTATACAGATTGTATATAAATGTAGAAATGAATTGAATCAGGAAGTGAATCTTTCAGATGCTAAGTTTTCAATCTATCAGGTTCAATATATGAGTAATGATACATTGACATGGAAGGATAACTTTAAAGATTCACATATATCATTAGAAGATATCAGTGCAGAGGCAAGAGAAAAACAAGCCAAACAATTATATGAATATGCACAAAAGAAAGATATATCTTGTTTAACACAAAAAACTAATTCATTAGGTCGTACAACATTTAGTAATTTAACGCAAGGTATTTATTTGATTGCACAAGAGGGATATGTGGAAAGTGGTAAAAGTCAGTTTGAGTCTGCCCCTTTTCTAGTAAGTATTCCCTCTCTTGTAGATGGAAGTGTAGAATATAGTGTAAAGATTGAACCTAAAGCTGAATGGGTAAAACCTGAACAGACTACACCTTCTAAACTCAATAAATCACATATAAAAACAGGTGATGATACAAATATATCTGTATGGGTTATAGCTGCGATAGAAAGTTTATGTATTATGATATTACTGTATAAGAATAAGGCTGATTCTCTATGAATCAGTTTTTTATTTACAAACTCATTTTTATTGTAAATATCATGATTATTTGAGCATTAAAACATAGGATAATGTTTGATAATCTATAATTTAGATGTTATATTATTAAATGCATGAAAGCGCATTTGCTTTGTGCTTATTGATTTTATTATTTTTACATCAGAATGAATTATGTGAAATTATTGATACAAATTGATGATTCATAATACACATGTTAAAATGATTTAACGCGAAGGAGGACACACTGATGAAAAAACTATTTAAGAGATTATGCGTCACAGTTTTATCTTTCCTGATGGTTGTAAGTAGTACTACTCTTCCAGCATTTGGTGAAGATACTAACTACAATGAAAAGAATGATATAGCAAATAGCTTTAGATATTCAAATGGGCAAGCGAAGGAAAGAGGTCGTGCAAATTATGCTGCACGTGCTTCTGTGAATTCAGGATGGCCTGATGATTCAAAAGCAATTTGTAAGGGAATTGATGTAAGTTATCATAATGGCACTATTGACTGGAAGAAAGTCAAACAGTCAGAAGTAGAATATGCGATTATCAGATGTGGTTATGGTACAAATGATAAGAGTCAGGATGATAAGAAATGGGAAGAAAATGTAAAGGGATGTACAGACAACAATATTCCTTATGGTGTTTACCTATATTCTTATGCTGATACTGTAGAGAAAGCATCTAGTGAAGCAGATCATGCGATTCGCTTATTAGAAGGTAAGAAGTTCAAGTATCCTGTTTATTATGATTTAGAAGAAGATGCAATACGTAAGAAATTAAGTAAAACTGAAATTGCGAATATTGCGAAGACATTCTGTAATAAGTTATCTGCAAAGGGATATACTGTTGGTATTTATGCGAACAAAGATTGGTTTACTAATTATTTAACTGATAGTTGTTTTAATAACTGGACTAAGTGGGTTGCACAATATAATACAGTTTGTAATTATCAGGGTAAATACGATATGTGGCAGTGCTCTTGTACTGGAAAAATATCTGGTATCTCAACTAATGTAGATTTAAATTACTCTTATAGTCCATTTGAAAATTCATATGGTGGTAATACAAACAATGGTGGAACTAATACTAAGTATTCTGATGGATTAAATGAAATTCAAGGAGAATTATACTACTTTAAGAATAATCGTATTGATACATCATATAGTGGACTCGCTACTTATAAGGGAGATACATATCTTGTTACAAAAGGCAAAGTAGATAAGTCTCAATCAGGACTAGTACAATACGGTTCTAATTGGTACATGTTAACTAACGGTAAGCTTAATAAGGACTTTACTGATTTATATTACTACAATAATAACTGGTACTATATTGTGAATGGAGTATTAGATTGGACATTTAATGGTGTCGTATCCAACAACAATAATCTTTATTATGTAGAAGGTAGTACTATTTCATGGACATATAATAATGTTGCTGAATATAAAGGTACAAAGTATTACTTCTATAAGAGTCAGGTAGATTATGGATTCAATGATTTATTCTATACTGGAAATACTTGGTATTACATTAAAGAAGGTAAAGTAGATACAAGTTATAATGATCTCTATTACTACAATAACACTTGGTATTATATTGAAAATGGAACAATTACTTGGACATATACAAATCTAGTTAAATACAATGGTGCTATGTATTACGTAGACCGTAGTATGGTGAGATGGGATTATAAGGGTCTTGTAGAAAAAGATGGTACACTTTATTATGTTTCAAATAGTATGGTTGATTATCAATACAAGGGTCTTTATGAATATAATAGTAAATATTACTATGTAGAAAATGGTCAGGTTAATAAGAACTACAATGGTACTTGTAAGTATAATAGTAAGAATTATTATGTTACAAATGGTGTTGTAGATCCACAATATACAGGTGTTGTAGAAAGCGGAAAAGATCTTCTCTATGTTAAAAAAGGTGTTATAGATGAAAGCTATACACAATTAACTTATTATAAGAATACTTGGTATTATTTTGAAAAAGGTTCAGTTAACTGGGATTACAGTAACCCAATCTACTACAATGATACCTGGTATTATGTAGATCATGGGTATATCAATTGGAAGTTTACAGACTTAGTTCTTTATAATGGTACTTGGTATTATGTAGTTAATGGTATTATTGATTTTAATTATACTGGTTTAGTTTATCATGCTGGTGGATGGTTCTATGTTTCTAAAGGAAAGGTAGACTGGAACTATTCAGGTCTCATCTACTACAACAATCAATGGTATTATATTGATCATGGTTATATTAACTGGAATTACAGTAATCCAATCTACTACAATAATGCCTGGTTCTATATTGATCATGGATATATTAATTGGAATTTTACAGACTTAGTTCTTTATAATGGTACTTGGTATTATGTAGTCAATGGTATTATTGATTTTAAGTATACAGGTTTAGTTTATCATGCTGGTGAGTGGTACTATGTTTCTAAAGGAAAGGTAGACTGGAATCATTCAGGGCTTATTTACTACAATAAAGAATGGTTCTATATTGATCATGGACATATTAACTGGGATTACTGCAATCTCACTTACTATAATAAAACATGGTATTATGTGAATCATGGTAAAATCTATTGGGATTATTCAAACTTAGTTCTTTATAATGGTACATGGTATTATGTGAAGAATGGTCAGATTGATTGGAACTTTACAGATTTAGTTCTTTATGAAGGTACATGGTACTATGTAAAGAAAGCGACTATTGATTATTCTTATAAAGGTCTTGTTTATCATTGTGGTGGATATTACTACGTAGAGAATGGTAAAATCAACTGGGAATATAATGGTTATGCCCAGGTGAATAATAAAGGACCTCAATATAAAGTGGTTAATGGACAGCGTGTTTAAGAAGAGTGTTTGTCGCTCTTCTTTTTTCTATGATACAATTATGATGCAATCATGTTCTATGATGAAGCTGGGTGATATATATGAATAAGATATTAGTAGTAGAAGATGAAGAACCAATATTGAATCTAGTCAGAATAAGTTTAAAAGAAGCAGGCTATGACTGTATAGGGACAACGACAGGTAAAGAGGCTATTGATTTAGTGGATCATGATCATTTTGATCTCGCCATATTAGATATCATGTTACCTGAAATGAATGGCTATGAGATACTAGAATACCTCAAACCATTAGGTATACCTGTTATCTTCTTAACAGCTAAATCTGCCGTTAAAGATCGTGTTAAAGGACTTCATTTAGGGGCTGAAGATTATATTATTAAACCTTTTGAAATCATAGAATTAATCGCAAGGGTAGAAACAGTACTCAGACGTTATAATAAGATATCACGCTATTTATCTGTATACGATATTGTAGTAGATACATCATCTAGAGTCGTAAAAAAGAATAATGAGATTATCAATCTCACTATGAAGGAATATGATTTGTTAGTACTATTTATCAGAAATAAGAATATCGCATTATTTAGAGATTCAATCTATGAGAATATATGGCATGAAAGTTATTTAGGTGATAGTCGAACTGTTGATTTACATGTACAGAGAATGAGAAAAAAATTAGGGTTAGAAGATAAGATTGTACCATTATATAAGATAGGCTATAGATTAGAGGTAGAAGAATGAAGTTCTTCTGGAAACTCTATTTTTCTCTTATGATCTTATTATGTTCATGTTTTAGTATTGGGAGTTATATTCTTATTCAGGGAAGTTTTGATAATTCCTTGAAAAGAGAAATGAATACAGCTTACCAGGAAAATAGTATTATTCTTTCTACATTGAAGAATTATACGAATTGGTATGAAGAAGATATTGAAGATATATCACGTATACAGGAACTACTTGCGACAGTGACAGTACAATCTTTTGATCGTAATATTATGTTTTGTTTAAGAGATACAAAGGGAGATGTAGTCTTTCAAAATGATCATTTTAATCATTCATCAACACTAATAAAGAACTTAAAGAATAACCAGAAGAAGTCTATTTTAAAGAAGTCTTCTTCTAAGTATTATGTCTATACGATTGAACCTGTGAGTATTGGAAGTAATCAATTCTATATAGAGAATAAGTATGATGTGACATCATTATTTCAAATGCGTAATAGTCAGATACAGACGTATTTGAAGAGTACAGCTGTATTGTTATGCTTAGGTATAGTACTTGTATATGTTATTTCTTCATGGCTTATGAAGCCTATTAAACGCTTGTCAGAGGGTTTAAAGGAAGTGACACAGGATAATGTCTATAGCCAGTTAGAAGTGACTGGTGATGATGAAATAGCGGATGTGATGATTGATTTCAATGGTATGTCTATTCATCTCTCACAGACATTAGATGAACTGAATGAAACAATAGAGAAACAGAAAATATTCATAGGAGACTTCTCCCATGAATTAAAAACACCATTAACTTCTATTATAGGTTATGGTGATTTGATACGTTCTAAGAAGTTATCAGAAGAAGAGTTAATACTCTATTCTAACGCTATTGTAGAAGAAGGAAAAAGACTAGAAAATATATCTATGAAACTGATGAATCTGACGGTATTAAAACAGAATGCATGTACTATGTCTCCTATTCCTGCTACTCTTTTCTTTGATCGAATACAACAAGGTATACAACTCCTATTAGATCAACATCATATTACTCTTACTATGGATATAACCCCTTCTACTATTTATATAGATTCAGACTTAATGAAAACAGTATTCTATAACCTCATTGATAATTCAAGAAAAGCGATTGTAAGTAATGGACATATAGAAATAAAAGGATTCATAGAAGATAAGAACTATCATATCACTCTTACTGATAATGGATGTGGTATTCCTAAAGAAGAAATAGATAAACTCACACAGGCATTCTATATAGTAGATAAATCAAGAAGCAGAAAGAATGGTGGTGCAGGTTTAGGTCTATCTATAGTAGATACAATTATTAAAGCACATCATGCAACTATGTATATTAATAGTGTAGTGAATCAAGGTACAACGATAGAGATTATATTAGGAGGCAGTTATGAAGCATCTTAAAATATTTTTGATATTTTTATGCATAGTCTTGATTGTTTCTACTCCTGTTGTCTTATTTAGGCATAATGATTCACAACTAATAGATCATGAGAAAACAGAAATAATCAAAACTAAGAAGGTTAAAAGTACTTTAACAATACAAGAGAAGATCAAGATGATCTATGATGCCACTTCTGATGGTTCTCATATAGTCACAATATTTAAGGAGTGGAATAAAGATACAGAACAGTATGATACTTTAAAGATGAATGTAGGAATAGAATTAAGAAAACTTCAAAAACTTAACATTATTCCTACATTCACACAATACGAATTAACACCCCAAAACATAGAAACATTCATTAATGGTACAAACACGACGAAGTCTATGAGTCTTGTACGATTAAATATTACTTCTCAGGATATTCAAATGGACTGCTGGGTAGATTATGATACAGGTATTATCTTGCAAGGTTCTATTAATATAAAGATTGATATAAGTCTTAAACAAGCATTTATCCAGAATTACTTAAAAGTATCTCAAACAACAGAGAAGTACTATACTCTTTCCTATGAGAAAAATTGTACATTTGTACGTATATCCAATTATAGAAATGATGCAATTATGATAACAAATTGAAGCATAAATGATGAATGAGATTGATATCCTCCTATTAGGAGGATATTTTTATGAGAAGAATCATATATTTAGTAACTATGTTACTTATTGTATCTTGTGCTGATAAGAGTACACATATTGAATCATATCAAACAAAAAAGAAAATACATCCAGGACAATTACTCACATTAGTGAATGATAGAAATGTATTACCTAGTACATGGAAAGTGAATCTAGTTCAACTGCCTAATGGGAAGCAGATAGACCAAAGAGTTTATCCCTATTTAATGAGAATGTTGGATGATGCAAAGAAAGATGGATATAGGATAGTGATTGCATCTGCGTATCGTTCTAATGAAAAACAGATATCTTTATATAATACAAAGTGTGAGTTTTATCAGTTACAGGGATATGATAGAAAGATATCTGAAAAGAAAGCATCTCAATGGGTATCTAAACCAGGTACAAGTGAACATCAATTAGGTTTATCTGTGGATCTTGTCTCTTATGAGTATCAACTACTTGATAAGAAACAAGAGGAGACAAAGGAACAGAAGTGGTTGATGAATCATTGTGCTGAGTATGGATTTATATTACGTTATCCTGTGACTAAGAAAAATTATACACATGTGAACTATGAACCATGGCATTATCGTTATGTAGGTAAAGAACATGCAGTAGAGATGATGAGTAAAGGGATATGTTTAGAGGAGTATCTAAACGTTAAATACAATAAAAATACTATCTAATACAAATATTTGATTAAAGGTATCTTTAAGAGTAAAATAATGATTAGGATGAGAAATCCTACTGTTTTGGGAGAAAGGAGGCGACATTTCATGAAGAAACTAAGTAAGTTATTATTAGGCTTAATTTTATCTTTTATGGTTATTCAGGTACCTC
>ERZ833608.1252-NODE-1252-length-17049-cov-48.943921_pt1 | contig 17049 bp, 15 predicted proteins | sample MGYA00519694_ERZ833608 | MGnify/ENA primary metagenome ERZ833608 (study PRJEB31850, sample SAMEA3708742) | human gut metagenome | biome: human gut; feature: human-associated habitat; material: faeces | place: China | collected 2014 ... | reverse complement strand
TGGTGGGCGTGACCGGCAGCGTGGGCAAGACCACCACCAAGCAGATGACCTACGCCGCCCTGAGCGGCTTTGGCGAGACCATCAAGACCGAGGGCAACCAGAACAATGAGCTGGGAATGCCCCGCACCCTGATGCGGCTGGAAAGCAGCACCGAGTACGCGGTCATCGAGATGGGCATGAGCCACGCCGGCGAAATCGACCGTCTGGCGCGGGCGGCACGCCCGGATGTGGGCATCATTACCTGCATCGGCGTGTCCCATATCGGCAATCTGGGCAGTCAGGAGAACATCTGCAAGGCAAAGCTAGAGATCTGCAACGGTCTGCCGGAGGGTGCGCCGCTGGTGCTGAACTACGATGACCCCTTCCTGCGCAAGGCGGTGCTCCCCGCCCATGTGCGCCCGGTGTGGTTCAGCCTGAGCGATGAGAACGCCGATGTCTGCGCCCTGTCCATCCGGCAGGAGACCGACGGCATGAGTTTTGTGCTGGAAGATCAGGAGCACGGCACCTTTGTGGTGAACATCCCCGCCATGGGACGCCACAATGTGGCCAACGCTCTGGCTGCCTACTGCGCCGCCACCCGTCTGGGGTGCGACGCCAAGGGGGTCATCCGCGGTCTTTCCAACTTTGAGCAGACCGGACGCCGCCAGAAGGTGGTGGACAGCGAGGGCGTGACCGTCATCGAGGACTGCTACAACGCAAACCCGGACAGCATGAAGGCCGCATTGGCCATGTTCAAGGACTTCCCCTGCAAGCGCCGCTTTGCCCTGCTGGGCGATATGCTGGAGCTGGGCGAGCTGAGCCGCGAAGCACACGAGGAGCTGGGACGCCTTGCCGCCGAGAGCGGGCTGTACTGCCTGATCACTTACGGCGAGCAGGCCAAGCGCACCGCCGTAGTGGCTGCGGCAAAGGGGGTAAAGACCCTGCACGCGGACAGCTACCGCGAGGCCGCCGATGCTCTGCTGGATCGGGTGCAGCCCGGCGATGCCGTTCTGGTAAAGGCCAGCCACGGCATGGCACTGGAAAAAGCGCTGGACATCTTCTACGAAGAGCATAAAGAAGTGGAAGTATAACTATTTGGCGAAATGGAGTGTCTGATCTATGGAGCGTTTCGCCTTGGCAGCGGCGGTGGTGCTGGGCTTTGCCCTTACGGCAGCTTTGTGCAGCCTGTTTGTGCCGCTGCGGCGGGTGCTGGAACGCCGCGAACAACAGCAGCCGGTACAGTCTGAGCAGCCCCGGCCTGCACCCCTGCGCGCCCCGCTGTGGGGCGGGCTGTGTGCGGCGGCGGGCACGGTGGCTGCGGTGGGTGTGGGCTGGCTTGCCGCCTGCGTGGGTCAGCCGGAGCTGCTGGGCAGCGAGGGCCGGTTGATGACACGGCTGCTCACGGCGCTGGCTGGGAGCCTTGCCTTTGGGGCAGTGGGTCTTGCAGAAGATGTTGCCCGGATGCGCAGCCCGGCGGCGCTGGGCCTGCGGCGGGACGTGCGGCTTTTGCTGGAAGCACTGGCCGCGGCCTTTGTCCTTTTGCTGCTGCGGGCAGCGGGCTGTCTGCCCCGGGGGCTGGGCGTGCCCGGGGCGGGGTATGTGCTGCTGGGCAGCGCCGTGCCCTTTTTGTGGGCGGTGCTCATGGTGGCACTGGCCGAGTGTGCCCGCATCGCCGAGCGGGACGAGGGCGCGGTGTGCGGTGCGGCCTTTGTGGCCATGCTGGCGTTGATGATGGTAGAAGCCGGTCTGGGCGTTTCCGGGCTGGCGGTGCTGCCCGCCGCGCTTGCCGGGGCACTGGTGGCACTGCTGCTGTGGGCATTTCCCCCGGCAAGGCTGGGTGCGGGCTGCTGCGGCAGCCTGCTGGCAGCGGGTGCCATCGGCTGCATCCCGCTCAGTCTGGACATGACCAGCCTGACCGTGCCGCTGGCGCTGCCCTTCTGGGCGGCGGGTGGACTTCTGGCGGCGCAGCTGCTGTGTGCAAAGCGCACCGGCAAGCCCTTGCGCTGCTGGGTAAAAAAGCATAAAATGAGCCCGGAGACGGTGTTTCTGTGCAGCTTTGCGCTGAGCGCTGTCGGCTATGTGCTGGCGCTGGCGCTGCTGCGCTGGTGCTGACCGGGCACAGAGAGGGAAGGGAGCGCAGATGGCGACTATCCGCAAAAAACACAGAGCGCCGGTGTCGGTGTTCCAGCGTGACCCGGGCCCATGGTCCCGGCTGCTGATCGACTGGCTGGCTACGCTGGCTGTTATTATGATCTTTGGGCTGGTGATGCTGTTCAGCGCCAGCTACACCACCGGTTACCTGCGCATGGGCGACAGCTTCCACTACATCAAACAGCAGGCGCTGTGTATGATGCTCGGGCTGGGCTGTATGTTCCTTATGAGCTATGTGGACCACCGTTTTCTGCGCAAGATGGTGGTGCCGGGGTACATCATCGTGCTGGCCATGCTGGCCGTCACCCTGACCATGGCACCCCTGAACGGCTGCCGCCGCTGGATCCGCTTCGGCGGGCTTACGCTGCAATCCTCGGAGGTGGCAAAGTTTGAAATGATCCTGTTCAGTTCCCATCTTGCGGCCAAAGCGCCGCAGGTGGAGCGGCTGGACCCGGAGCGCCGCATCCTGCTTACCCCCCGGGAGTGGCTGCGGGTGCGGGTATGGAAGCAGCTGGTGGTGCCGGTGCTGCCCCTTGTGCCGGTGGTCATCCTGCTGGCGCTGGAGCCGCATATGTCCGGCATCGTGCTGACGGTGGCGGTGGTGGGCACCATCCTGCTGCTGTCCGGCAGCGGCGGTGTGTTGACATGGGCGGGTGCCGTTACGGCGGGTGCCCTGCTGGAAACGCTGCTCTCTCATGTGGACTCCATCCCTTACCTGCAAAAGCGTCTGGACGGCTGGACGCAGGATCTGAGCAAGATGACCGACCAGACCGTGCAGAGCCTTTACGCCATCGGCTCCGGCGGGTTGAAGGGACTGGGGCTGGGCAACAGTGTGGAAAAGCAACTCTGGCTGCCGGAAAGCACCAACGACTTCATCTTCAGCGTGGTGTGCGAGGAGCTGGGCTTCATCGGCGCAGTGCTCATTATCGTGCTGTTCGTGCTGTTTATCGTGCAGGGGCTGCTCATCGCCTATAAGGCGGAGAACCTGTACTGCACCATGGTGGGCATCGGCATCATGGCACAGATCGCGTGGCAGGTGTTCTGCAACATCGCCGTGGTCACCAACACCCTGCCCAACACCGGCATCAGCCTGCCCTTCTTCTCCTCCGGCGGCACCAGCCTGATTTTGCTGCTGGCAGAGATGGGCGTAATGGTGAACATAGGCCGCAACGGCGAGCGGGTGGCGCAGCAGCGGGAGCAGATGCGTGCCCAGCGGGAAGCAGCCCGCGCCGAGCGCGAAACAGAGCTTGCCCGCAAGACCATTGATCTGGCTTCTGCCCGCGCAGCCCGCACAGAACAGTAAAACCGCAAGCCCGCCCGGCCGCAGGCCGGGCGTTTATAAGGAGGAATCACCATGCGTGTTCTCATCGCAGCCGGCGGCACTGCCGGACATATCAACCCCGCACTGGCCATTGCCGGTGCTTTGAAAAAGGCCGACCCTACCGCCGAGATCCACTTTGCAGGCCGTAAGGAGGGCATGGAGTACCGTCTGGTCACACAGGCGGGCTACCCCTTCCACCACATCGAGATCACCGGCTTCCAGCGCAAGCTCAGCCTGCACAACATCAAGCGCAACATCATTACCCTGTGGAATCTGGCACTCTCCGGCCCCAAGGCCAAGGCCATGATGAAAGAGGTAAAGCCGGATCTCGTCATCGGCTGCGGCGGCTATGTGTCCGGCCCGGTGGTGCGCTGCGCCGCCAAAATGGGCATCCACACCGCCCTGCACGAGCAGAACGCCTTCCCCGGTGTGACCAACAAGCTGCTGGCTCCGGATGTGGATATCGTGTTTGCCGCCGTGCCCGCCGCTGTGGAAAAGCTGGGCGCACCGGACAAGACCCTTGTGGTGGGCAACCCCGTGCGGCCGGAGGTGTTTGTACAGGCCGCGAACCGCGAAGCCATCCGCGCACAGCTGGGCGCGGGCGACCGCACCGTCATCCTGTCCTTCGGCGGCAGTCTGGGTGCACGCCGGGTCAACGAGGTGGTGGCAGACCTTTGCGCTTGGGAGCAGCACGAGCACAAGCCGGTGCTGCACCTGCACGCCACCGGACAGTACGGCGTACAGCTGTTTGAGCAGCTGCAAAAGCAGAAGGATTTTACCCCCGGCGACAGCCTTGTGGTAAAGGAATACATCAACAATATGCCGGAACTGCTAGCTGCGGCAGATCTCGTCATCAGCCGCGCCGGTGCGCTGACGCTGGCAGAGCTGGAAGCCGTGGGACGCGCCGCTGTGCTGATCCCCAGCCCCAATGTGGCGGAGAACCACCAGTACTACAACGCCATGGAGCTGCAAAAGGCAGGGGCGGCCATGGTCATTGAGGAGAAAGACCTGACCGGCGAAAAGCTGGTGCAGACGGTGGCCGAAATGCTGGCACAGCCCGGCAAGCTGGCCGAGATGGGCAAAAACGCCCGCAGCCTGTCGGTGGACGACAGTCTGGACCGCATCACTGCGGCGCTGCTCAAGCTGGTAAAGACCCCGTGATGCAGACCCGGAATAAACAAGAAGGAAGGTGCGAATGATGCAGCAGAACCGTGACCGCAACGGCAGACCCCGGAACACCAGACCCTATGACCTGAACCGGGATGTGGCGCGCACCTCTGCGCCTTCGCAGGACCATACGCCCCGGAGCACCGGCAGCAGCCGCTACGGCTACAACGGCGAGCCGCTCAGCCGCCCGCCCTCCCGCAGCGCCAACGGCGGCGTGCGCTCCTCCCGGGCAGATAACAGCATCCAGTTCCCCACCCAGTCCCAGACCCGCCGCCCGGCGCAGGGGCAGGGGAGCAATACCACCCAGTACCCCGCCGGCAGCCGCCCGGCGGGCAGCAGACCAAAAAACGCGAAGTCCGGCGGCAAACAGCGCCGCCCGGCAAACAATGCCCGCAGCGGGCAGAGCAGCCGGAAAAACCAGAACCACCCGAACGCGCAAAACCACCCGAACCGGCAGCAACCGGCAGGCAGCCAGAACCAGCGTCTGCGCCCGGCGCAGACTGCCCCGCAGCAAAGCCCTGCCCGTCGGGAAAAGCGCAAAAAGCGCAAGGTGACCCGCGCCACCCTGCGCCGCCGCCGGATACTGCGCCGCCTGACCGCCTTTGCCATGCTGCTGTGCGTCATTGGCGCGGGCATCTACCTGACCATGACCATGCTGTTCCGCATCAGCTCCATTCAGGTGCAGACCCCGGACGGCAAGCAGGTGACCGAGATCGCGGGCTATTCCGCAGACAGCATTTTGCAGCGGATGGGCGTGCAGCTGGAAGAGAACATTTTCAGCTTTGAGCCCGGCGAAAAGGCCGCTGTGCTGGAGCAGAATTTCCCGCTGCTGGGCTCCATCAAGGTGATCCGGGATTACCCCAACACCGTGGTGGTGCAGGTGACCGAAGCCGTGCCCGCCTACGCGGTGCAAAACGGCAGCAAGTGGCTTGTGATCTCGGACAAATGGAAGATCCTGTCCGAGGAAAGCACCCAGCCCGAGGGGCTTTGCACCCTGTACGGCGGTAAGCTGCAGGATACCGCCCCGGGACAGGCGTTCTGCCTTGTGGAGGATGCGGACGCAGCAAGCGCCTCCGGGTCGGAAGCAGCCGGGAGCGAAAGCACGGCGGACACAGGGGATGCCCGCATGGAAGCTCTGAGCACCTTGGTGAGCAAGCTGGAAGAATACGGCCTGTCGCAGGATGTGACACGGCTGGAAGTGGCAGACACCGAGCAGATCGCATTTTTGTATCAGGACCGCATCAGCGTGCTGCTGGGTACGCTGAACGATCTGGATTATAAGCTGGACCGCGCCCGCTATGTGCTGACCAACGCCGATGGCAAGGGCTGCGGCCCCACCGATACCGGGCGGCTGGATTTCAGCCATACCAGCGCCAGCAGCACCCGCAAGATCTATTTTGCACAGGGCGAGCCTACTCTGCCCTCCGGCTATGTGGTGCCGCCCAAGGTTGAGGAACCCGCCCCGGCAGAGGACGCCGCCGACAGCACGGACAGCACCGAGGGCGTAGAGCCCACGGATACCGCCGAACCGGCGGCTGAAGCGGACACCGAGCAGCTGCCCCTGACCCACCCTGACCGCATGACGGCCAACGAAGAAGAAAACCCCATGTAAAGAAGCTCTATGGAGGAGACTGTATGAAGCTGGAACAACTGATGGAAGGCGTGCCCTTTACCCTTGTGCAGGGCAGTCTGGATACTGAGATCGCAGATATCATCTACGACAGCCGCAAGGCTGCCCCGGGGCTTTTGTTCGTGTGCATCGTGGGCACCCAGCGGGACAGCCACGCGTTTGCTGCCGACTGTGCCGCCAAGGGGGTCAGCGCGCTGGTCATCCAGCACGACATCGACCTTTCTGCCATGCCCGGGGTGACCGTGGTCAAGGTGGAGAACAGCCGCTATGCCATGGCGCTGATGAGCGCCAACCTCTTCGGCAACCCTGCCCGCCAGATGACCATGATCGGCGTCACCGGCACCAAGGGCAAGACCACCACCACCCATATGATCAAAAGCGTGCTGGAGGCCGCAGGCCGCAAGGTAGGTATGATCGGCACCAACGGCATCTACTATATGGGACGCCACAAGGACACCGCCAACACCACCCCGGAAAGCTACGAGCTGCAAAAGACCTTCCGGGAGTTTCTGGATGCCGGCTGCGACACCGCACTGATGGAAGTGTCCAGTCAGGGTCTGATGATGGACCGTGTGGCGGGCGTGCACTACGATGTGGGCGTGTTCACCAACCTTTCGCCGGATCATATCGGCCCCGGCGAGCACAAGACCTTTGAGGAGTACCGCAGCTGGAAGGGACAGCTGTTCAAGCGCTGCGATGTGGGCGTGGTGAACATCGACGACGAGAACACCGCCGCTCTGCTGGAGGGCCACACCTGCAAGCTGGTCACCTATGGCCGCGATGAAAAGGCCGACTACCGCGAGACCGGCTACGAGCTGCTGCGCACCCACGATTTTCTGGGCGTTGCCTTCCACGTTACCGGCAAGGACGAGATGGACGTCAAGGTGAATATGCCCGGCGAGTTCAGCGTGTACAACGCGCTGGCTGCGCTGGCCGTGGGCAAGGTGCTGGGTCTGCCGGATGCCGCCATCCACGATGGTCTGGGCAAGTGCGTGGTGAAGGGACGTGTGGAACTGGTGCCCATCAGCAAAAAGTTCACCATCCTGCTGGACTACGCCCACAACGAGGTATCCACCGAAAGCCTGCTCACCACCCTGCGCGCCTACAAGCCCCACCGCTTGGTGGTGGTGTTCGGCTGCGGCGGCAACCGCTCCAAGCTGCGCCGCTACGGCATGGGTGAGATCTGCGCCAAGATGGCGGATTTCTCCATCCTCACCGAGGACAACAACCGCTTTGAAAAGGTGGAGGATATCCTTGCGGACATCCGCGAGGGCATGAACAAGGGCAACCCGGACGCAAAGTTCGTGGAGATCCCCGACCGTCTGGATGCGCTGCACTACGCAGTGGATCACGCACAGGAGGGCGATCTGATCGCCGTCATCGGCAAGGGGCACGAGACCTACCGCGACCGCGAGGGCGTCAAGACCCCCTTCCTTGAGCGGGAGCTGCTGGAGGAATACGCCCAGCAGATCGGGCTGGAATAAACAAAAAGAATATTTTTATTACCGGAAAGGCCGCTGCACAAAGTACCGTGCAGCGGCCTTTTTGCGCCCTGTGCAGGGGGCTATATAAAAAGGAAGCAAACTGTGACAAAAGTGTAAAAGATAAAAATCTTTAACTAAATCCATTGACTTATCCGACGAATTGGCTATAATGGTCGTGTTCGATACCTCATAATTTTTAGGTAAATAATTAAAAACAACCATAGAACATAAAGGAGAACACTACCATGACTTTCGAGGAAATGAAGAAGATCGTTGTCGATACCCTGAGCTGCGATGAGGACAAGGTGACCATGGAAGCCAGCCTGACCGAGGATCTGGAGGCCGACAGCCTGGACGCTGTGGAGCTGAACATGGCGCTGGAAGAGGCCTGCGGCGTGTCCATCCCCGATGAGGAGCTGGCAAACCTCAAGACCGTGGGCGATATCTTCAACTACATCAATGCCCATGTCTGAGGCTGACCGAGGCGAAACGCGATGAACAGTATCAAAGACCTGCTGCCGGGCAGTATGCGGGAGCGCACCTTCCAGCTGAAAGCCCGGCGGGATGCGGGTGCCGTGTGGAACGACCCGCAGTTCGTGGAATGCAAAAAGTGCGGACGCCGCGCCACCCGCCAGATCTGGAACAAGGCGCAGTACGTTTGCCCCAACTGCGGGGTGCACCTGCCCATCGGCGGGTACTACCGCCTGAACCTCATCCTGGATAAGGGCAGCTTCCGGGAATTGGACGCCGACCTTGCCCCGCAGGATGTGCTGCAGTTTCCCGGCTACCCGGAAAAGCTGGAAGCACAGACAGGCAAGACCGGCTTGAAGGAAGCTGTCATCACCGCCACGGGGCGCATCGAGGGCACCCCGGTGGTGGCTGCGGTGCTGGACAGCCGGTTCTTTATGGGCAGCATGAGCACCACTGTGGGCGAAAAGATCACCCGCGCCGTGGAGCACGCCACCGCAAAGCACCTGCCGCTGATCATCTTTTCGGCCAGCGGCGGTGCCCGGATGCAGGAGGGCATTTTCAGCCTGATGCAGATGGCAAAGACCTCTGCCGCCATCGAGCGGTTCTCCGCCCGGGGCGGGCTGTACATCAGCGTGCTGACCCACCCCACCACCGGCGGTGTGACTGCCAGCTTTGCCAGCCTTGGCGACATCATGCTGGCCGAGCCCGGGGCGCTGATCGGCTTTGCGGGCCCCCGGGTCATTGAACAGACCATCGGCGAAAAGCTGCCCGCAGGCTTCCAGCGCAGCGAGTTCCAGTACGAGCACGGCTTTGTGGACAAGGTAGTGCCCCGTACCGAAATGCGCGAAACACTGGCGCAGCTGCTGCGTCTGCACGCCTGAGGAGGGAGCGCCTTATGATCAAGGACATCTTACAACAGCTCGCACCGCTGGATGAAAAGATTGCCGCCTTGCGCGGCGACCCGGCGGACGAGAATATGACCGATATCACCAACCACGCTGCCGAGCTGGCAGAGCTTTCCGCACAGGAGGACGCTTTGCTGTCCGGCTGCGGGGCGCTGACTGCAGAGGACAGGGTCTTTCTGGCACGCCACCCGGAGCGCCCCCACATCGACGAGATCGTGGATGCACTGTTCACCGACTTTTTTGAACAGTGCGGCGACCGCCAGTGTAAGGAGGATGCCGCCATTCTGGGCGGTGTGGCGCTGTTCCACGGCCAGCCGGTCACAGTCATCGGCCACCGCAAGGGCAGCACGCTGGAAGAAAACCTGCGCTGCAACTTTGGTATGCCCGGGCCGGAGGGCTACCGCAAGGCCCTGCGCCTGATGAAGCAGGCCGAAAAATTTGACCGTCCCATCATCACCTTTATCGACACCCCGGGTGCGTACCCCGGCAAGGATGCCGAGGAGCGCGGACAGGGCGAAGCCATTGCCCGCAACCTGATGGAGATGAGCGGCCTGACCGTGCCGGTGATCGCAGTGGTCACCGGCGAGGGCTCCTCCGGCGGCGCGCTGGCGCTGGGTGTGGCAAACCGCATCCTGATGCTGGAAAACGCCGTTTACTCGGTGCTCAGCCCCGAGGGCTTTGCCAGCATCCTGTGGAAGGATTCCTCCCGCAGCGGCGAAGCCTGCGAGATCATGAAGCTGACCGCGCAGGATCTGTACAAGGACGGCATCGTGGAAGAGATCATCCCGGAGCCGGTGGGCGGCGCACAGCGTGCCCACGGGGTACTGTTCGGCAATCTGGACGAGGCACTGCGGCGTCAGCTGCGCAGCCTTGACCGCATGAACGGCCGTCAGCTGGCCGAGCAGCGCTACCAGAAATTCCGTCAGATCGGAGAAATGAGGAAAGCATGAAGGGTTTGCGTCTGATCGCCACCGGCGGGGCTTTGCCCGGCCGCACGGTCACCAACGAAGAGCTGAGCCGCACCGTGGATACCAGCGACGAGTGGATCACCACCCGCACCGGTATCCGCACCCGGCACTACTGCACTGAGGGCGAAAACGCCGCCACACTGGCCATTGCCGCCGCAAAGCAGGCGCTGCAGCGCAGCGGTCTTGCCCCGGCAGACATTGCCTGCTGCGTCTGCGCCACCCTTTCCGCGCCGGACGCCACCCCAAGCGTGGCCTGTCAGGTGCAGGCGGCGCTGGCACTGCCGGAAAACCGCCCCGCACTGGATGTGAACGCCGCCTGTTCCGGCTTTTTGTACGGCACGGCGGTGGCGCGCGGCCTGCTGGCTACGCTGGGCGGGCGGTATGCGCTGGTCATCGGCACCGAGGCGCTCTCCCGCCTGATGGACCCTGCCGACCGCTCCACCTGTGTGCTGTTCGGCGATGGTGCCGGTGCGGCGGTGTTTGAACTGACCGACACCTCCGTGCCTTTTGCCATCACGCTGGGTGCCCGGGGTGATGCCGCCATCCATGCCGGCGGCCCCAGCCGCGCAGGCTCGGCACCCATCAGCATGGACGGTAGAGCAGTGTTCCGCTTTGCGGTGGATGCCCTGCCCAAGTGCCTGCACACCGTGCTGGACGAGACCGGCCTTACGCTGGACGGGCTGGACTGGGTGGTCTGCCATCAGGCCAACAGCCGCATCATCGACCACTGCGTCAAGGCGCTGCACGCCGACGGTGCAAAGTTCTACAAAAACATGGATCGCCACGGCAACACCAGTGCTGCCAGCATCCCGGTGGCGCTGAACGAGCTGGCTGAAAGCGGCCGGCTGCACCCCGGCCAGACCCTTGCCTGCATCGGCTTCGGCGGCGGCCTGACTTGGGGCGGCATGATCGTGGAATATAAAGGATAAAGACCATGAAACTTTTAAATGAGATCCTGGGGACGAAATACCCCATCATTCAGGGCGGCATGGCAAACATTGCCACCGGCGAGTTTGCCGCCGCCTGCTCCAACGCCGGTGCACTGGGCATCATCGGTGCAGGCGGCATGAATGCCGATACCCTGCGCCAGAACATCCGCCGCTGCCGGGAGCTGACCGATAAGCCCTTTGGCGTGAACATCATGCTCATGCACCCGCAGGCAGATGAGTTTGCCCAGATCGTGGTGGAGGAAAAAGTCGCCGTGGTCACCACCGGCGCAGGCAACCCGGGAAAGTACGTTCCCATGTGGAAAGCTGCCGGCATCAAGGTGATCCCGGTGGTGGCTGCTGCCGTGCTGGCACGGCATCTGGAGCCGCTGGGCATCGATGCTGTCATTGCCGAGGGCACCGAGAGCGGCGGCCATGTGGGCGAGATGACCACCATGGCACTGGTGCCGCAGGTGGTGGACGCGGTCAGCGTGCCGGTCATCGCCGCAGGCGGCATTGCAGATGGCCGTCAGCTGGCAGCTGCGCTGGCGCTGGGCGCCTGCGGTGTGCAGGTGGGCACCTGCCTGCTGGCAAGCGAGGAGTGCCCCATTCACCCCAACTACAAGGCTGCGCTGCTCAAAGCCGGGGACAGTGACACCATCGTCACCGGACGCACTGTGGGTGCACCGGTGCGTGTGCTGAAAAACCGCATGAGCCGGGAGTATGTCCGTCAGGAAAAGGCGGGCGCGGACAAGATGGAACTGGAGAAATACACGCTGGGCAGCCTGCGCCGCGCCGTTTTTGAGGGCGACACGGTAAGCGGCAGCCTGATGGCCGGTCAGGTGGCCGGGATGCTGCACGAGATACGCCCTGTGGCCGACATCCTTGCCGACCTGTGGCAGGGCGGGAGGCAGCGCATTGCCGCGCTGAACGCCGAATGCTGACCCTTGGCGGCAAGCTCCTGCAAGTACCCATTTTGCAGGGCGGCATGGGCGTGGGCGTCTCGCTGGGTGGGCTGGCCGGTGCGGTAGCGGCCTGCGGCGGCATGGGGTGCATCTCCACCGCCGATGCAGGTTACCGCGAGCCGGATTTTGCCCGTGACCCGGCGGCAGCCAACCACCGCGCCCTGACCGCAGAGATCCAAAAAGCCAAGGCCATTGCCGGAGGCATGGGTCTGGTGGCTATCAACGCGATGGTAGCCACCCGGGACTATGCCGACGCCATCCGCACCGCCGTGGCGGCGGGGGTGGATGCCGTGGTCTCCGGTGCGGGTCTGCCGCTGGAACTGCCGGGCATCGTGGGCACCAAAGAGGTGGCCATTGCGCCCATCGTATCCAGCGCCCGGGCGGCAAAGCTCATCCTGCGCCGCTGGGCAAAGGGCTTTGACCGCACCGCCGATTTTGTGGTGATCGAGGGCTGCAAGGCGGGCGGACATCTCGGCTTTGCCGAGGAGGACCTGCTGGCAGACCGCTGCCAGACCTTGGACGAGATCCTGCCCGGGGTGCTGGCCGAGGTAAAGCCCTACGAGGAACAATACGGCCACGCCATCCCGGTATTTGTGGCGGGCGGCGTGTACACCGGTGCCGATATGGCACACTTTACAAAGCTTGGCGCTGCGGGCGTGCAGCTTGCCACCCGCTTTATCCCTACCTACGAGTGCGACGCCTCCCAGACCTACAAGGACGTGCTGCTGGCGGCAAAGCCGGAGGATGTGCGCATCATCCACAGCCCGGTGGGAATGCCTGGCCGCGCCCTGAACACCCCGCTGGTGCAGGCGCTGGCCGAGGGCAAACGCTTCCCGCCAAAGCACTGCGCCCGGTGTCTCAAGACCTGCGACCCCGCTGCCGTGCCCTACTGCATCACCCACGCCCTCATCGAGGCGGTGAAGGGCAACGTGGAGGAAGGGCTCTTCTTCTGCGGCGAAAACGTGGGCAGGCTGGACCGGATGCGCACCGTGCGCGAGCTGATGGACGAACTTGTGACCGAATGGAGGCAGAACTTATGAAGCTTGCCGTACTTTACGCCGGTCAGGGTGCGCAGCACCCCGGCATGGGCAAGGAATTTTACGAAGCATCTCCCGCCTTCCGGGCGGCTTTTGACAGCGCAGCGCTGGATTTTGATCTGCACCGCGTCTGCTTTGAGGACCCGGACGGCGTTTTGAACCAGACCGAATACACCCAGCCCTGCATGGTGGCCTTTGCCTGCGGTGTGACCGCCGTGCTGGCGGAAAAGGGTGTAAAGCCCGCCTATCTGGCGGGGCTTTCGTTGGGCGAATACTCCGCGCTGCAGGCAGCCGGGGTGTTCACCGCAAAGCAGGCCATCGAGCTGACCGCCTTCCGGGGCAAGGCCATGGCCGAAGCTGCAAAGGGCCTTGCCTGCGGCATGACCGCCGTGCTGGGGCTGGACAGAGAAAAACTGTCTGCCTGCTGCGAACAGGCTGCAGAGACGGGCTGTGTGCAGATCTGCAACTACAACTGCCCGGGGCAGCTGGTCATCGGCGGTGAGAAAGCCGCTGTGGAGCAGGCCGCTGCGCTGGCAAAGGAAGCCGGTGCCCGCCGCTGCATCCCGCTGAAGGTCAGCGGCCCCTTCCACACAAAGCTGATGGCTCCCGCAGGGGATGCGCTGGCACAGCGCTTTGCGGGCGAGACCTTCGGCACCATGGAGACGCCGGTGCTGTTCAACTGTCTGGGGCATGAAAAGGGCGAGACCGACAGCATCCCGCAGCTGCTGGTAAAGCAGGTGCAGAGCAGCGTTTACATGGAAGATACCCTGCGCCGTCTGGGCGAGTTGGGCGTGGACCACATTCTGGAAGTCGGCCCCGGCAGCGCCCTGAGCGGTTTTGTGAAAAAGACCCTGCCCGGGGTGGTCTGCACCGCAGTGGAGACCCCGGAACAGCTGGATGCGGTGCTGACCGCATGGAAGGAAGCAGAATGAGCGAAGAAAAGCTGACCCGCGCCGCCATCGTTACCGGCGGCAGCCGGGGCATTGGCCGCGCAGTGTGCGTGGCACTGGCAAAGCAGGGCTGCAATGTGGTGGTGAACTACTGCCACGGCGCAGAGCCTGCGGAGCAGACGGCAGCGCTCTGCCGCGCCGAGGGCGTGCAGGCAGTGACCGTGCAGGCGGATGTATCCACCGCTGAGGGCTGCAAAGCGCTGTTCGATGCCGCCGCCGAGACCTTTGGCCGGGTGGATGTGCTGGTGAACAACGCGGGCATCACCCGGGACAACCTGATCTTGCGCCTGACCGAGCAGGATTTTGACGCGGTGCTGGACACCAACCTGAAAAGCGCCTTTCTCTGCTGCAAGGAAGCTGCCCGCCGCATGGTGCGCCAGCGCTATGGCCGCATCGTGAACCTTTCCAGCGTGGTGGCGCTGCGCGGCAACGCCGGGCAGACCAACTACGCCGCCAGCAAGGCGGGGCTCATCGGCCTGACCAAGAGCCTTGCCCGGGAGCTGGCTGCACGGAACGTGACCGTGAACGCGGTAGCGCCCGGCTTTATCGACACCGACATGACTGCCGTGCTGCCGGAGACTGTGCGCACCGGCATGACGCAGGGCATCCCCGCAGGCCGCGCAGGCCAGCCGGAGGATGTGGCGCAGGCAGTGGCGTTTTTTGCCGCAGAACAAAGCAGCTATCTCACCGGGCAGGTGCTCTGTGTGGACGGCGGCATGGCAATGTAAAGGAGAACCCTTATGGAAAAACGCAGAGTTGTGATCACCGGCCTTGGCACGGTGAACCCGCTGGGCAACAATGTGGCTGACAGCTGGGCGGCAGCCCGTGCCGGTAAATGCGGCATCGGCCCTATCACCCAGTTCGATACCACCGACTTCAAGTGCAAGCTGGCCGGTGAGGTAAAGGATTTTGACCCCGAGACCGTGGTGGACAAAAAGGAAGTCCGCAAGATGGCGCGCTTCACCCTGCTGGCACTGGGCGCTGCCGCCGAAGCCATTGCAGACAGCGGCATCGATACGGAAGCCGAGGGCAAAAACATCGGCGTCATCCTGTCCAGCGGCATCGGCGGTCTGCCCACCATTGAGGAGCAGCACGCCCGCGGCGAGGAAAAGGGCATGGAGAAGGTAAGCCCCTACTTTGTGCCCATGGCCATTGCCAACATGGCAGCGGCGCAGGTGGCTATCCGCTTCGGCCTGAAGGGGATGTGCACCTGCCCGGTCACGGCCTGCGCCGGCGGCACCAACGCCGTGGGCGACGCCTTCCACCGCATCCGGGACGGCTACGAGCCGGTGATGGTCTGCGGCGGTGCGGAAAGCTGCATCAGCCCCTTGGGCATCGGCGGCTTTACCAGCATGAAGGCGCTCTCCACCGCCACCGACCCGGACGCTGCCAGTCTGCCCTTTGATGCCCGCCGCGGCGGCTTTGTCATGGGCGAGGGCAGCGGTGTGCTGGTGCTGGAGGAACTGGAGCACGCAAGAGCGCGCGGCGCACACATCTACGCCGAGGTGGTGGGCTACGGTGCCAACTGCGATGCCTACCACTTTACCGCACCGGCTCCCGGCGGCGTGGGTGCCATCGACTGCATGAAGCTGACCTTGGCAGATGCGGATATCGCACCGGAGCAGGTGGACCATATCAACGCCCACGGCACCGGCACCCACATGAACGATGCCTGCGAGACTGCCGCCATTCACGCGGTGTTCGGCGCACACGCAAAGGAGATGACCGTGGTCAGCACCAAGAGCATGACCGGTCATCTGCTGGGCGGCGCGGGCGGCATCGAGGCCGTGTTCACCGCGCTGGCGCTGCGGGATCAGTTTGCACCGCCCACCATCCACTACGCCCAGCCTGACCCGGAGTGTGATCTGGATTATGTGCCCAACACCGGGCGGCAGCAGGAAATACAGTATGCGCTGAGCAACAGTCTGGGCTTTGGCGGCCACAATGCCTGCATCGCCCTGCGCAGATGGGAGGACTGACCCGTGGCAGAACCCCGTACCGTGCGTGAAAATGCCAACACCCTGAGCAGCGTGCAGATCGCAGAAATTCTGCCCCACCGCTACCCCTTTGCCCTCGTGGACCGCATTCTGGATTACGAGCCGGGGCAGTGGGCCATCGGCCGCAAGTGCGTCACCCGCAACGAGGAATTCTTCAACGGCCACTTCCCGGTGCAGCCGGTCATGCCCGGCGTACTGCTGCTGGAAGCGCTGGCACAGACCGGCGCTGTGGCAGCGCTGAGTCTGCCGGAAAACAAGGGCAAGCTGGCGCTGTTCGGCGGCATCAAGAGTGCCCGCTTCCGCAGGCAGGTCGTCCCCGGGGATGTGCTCACTCTGCACTGTGAACTGGTGCAGCAGCACGGCGCTGTGGGCGTAGGCAAGGCTTCGGCATGGGTGGACGGCAAGTGCGCCGTCACCGCCGAGCTGACCTTTGTGCTGACCGAAGCAGCAGAATAAAAACAGAAAACGCTCCCGTTCATCCCCTGTGGCGATGAACGGGAGCGTTTGATTTACAAAGCGCTTACAGCTTCTTGCCGGTCAGCAGCTCATAGGCTTCCAGATACTTGGCAATGGTCTTGTCAATGACATCCTGCGGCAGGTCGTAGTTGCTGTCGGGGTTGGCCTTCAGCCAGTCGCGGACAAACTGCTTGTCGAAGGAGGGCTGGCTGTGACCCGGCTCGTAGCCCTCCAGCGGCCAGAAGCGGGAGGAGTCCGGGGTCAGCATCTCGTCGCCCAGCACCACGTTGCCGTCCTCGTCCAGACCAAACTCGAACTTGGTGTCGGCAATGATGATGCCGCGGGAAAGTGCGTACTCGGCGCACTTTTTGTACAGAGCGATGGTGTAGTCGCGCAGCTTGGTAGCGTACTCCAGACCGTGGCCGGGGAACTGCTTTTCCAGCACGTCGATGCTCTGCTCGTAGGAGATGTTCTCGTCGTGGTCACCGATCTCTGCCTTGGTGGAGGGGGTGTAGATGGGCTCGGGCAGCTTATCGGACTCCTTGAGACCCTCGGGCAGCTGGATGCCGCACACCTTGCCGGTCTTTTGGTAGCTGGCCCAGCCGCTGCCGGTGATGTAGCCGCGCACGATGCACTCGATGG
>ERZ833608.1242-NODE-1242-length-17161-cov-3.956857_pt1 | contig 17161 bp, 16 predicted proteins | sample MGYA00519694_ERZ833608 | MGnify/ENA primary metagenome ERZ833608 (study PRJEB31850, sample SAMEA3708742) | human gut metagenome | biome: human gut; feature: human-associated habitat; material: faeces | place: China | collected 2014 ... | reverse complement strand
AAAATATGACAATAAAGCAACAATAAAAGCAGACTACAAGTGGCAAATAGAGGCATTAACAAATATTTTAAAAAATGCTATAGAGCATAGTAAAGAAAATTCAAAAATTATTATAACAACAATAAATACAAGTGTATTTACAAAAATAATAATACAAGATGAAGGAGAAGGCATAGATTCAAAAGATATAAAACATATATTTGAAAGATTTTATAAATCAGAGCACTCATCTAAAGAAAGTACAGGAATTGGTCTAGCATTAGCAAAAACAATAATTGAAAAAGAAAATGGATATATAAAAGTAGAATCGAAAAGTGGGTGTGGGACTACTTTTGAAATTAAGTATGTAAAATGTTAAAATTTTGCTAGAATATGTATGTGTATTATGATATACTATGAAGAAACAATGAAAGAAGGTCATAAAATAATGGAAGATTTTGAAACAAAAATAACTGTAAGATATGCAGAAACAGATCAAATGGGAGTAGCACATCATTCAGTATATGCAGTTTGGTACGAAGTAGCTCGTACAGAATTTGCAAAAAAATACATAATACCATATTCAGAGGCAGAAAAAATTGGAATAATGATGCCAGTAGCAGAGCTTACAAGTAAATACTATAAATCAGCATTTTACGAAGATGAACTAACAATTAAAACAGAAATTGAAAATTATTCGCCAGTAAGAATAAAATTCAAATATTCAGTATATAATCAAAAAAATGAGCTAATAAACATAGGCACATCAATGCACGCATGGACAGGAACAGATTTAAAAATAATGAATCTAAAGAAAAAATTCCCAGAAATATATGCAAAAATTGAAGCAATTGGAACAAATAAATAAAGTTTTTTATGAAGGAGTACATAAAAAGTGCTTCTTCATTTAGCTTATTTAGTATAAATTAATTAAGCTCTATTAGATAAAACAATAAAAAGAATGTCGAAAAAAGTATCACGAAATTTCTTGAAATATCCAGCAAACTATGGTTAAATAAGAAATCATAGAAATTTGAAAACATAAAAATTTTATTCAAAAGATTTAAATTCAAAAGTGTAAATTCATACACAAAATCTTCAAAATAATTGAACAAACAAAACAAATATGCTAGAATGGAAGTGATAAATGGAGTTATTAAAGCCAACGAACGATTATGTATTTAAAAGGATTTTTGGTCAAAAGAAAAATAGTGATATTTTAAAAGATTTGCTTCAAGCAATTTTACCAAATTGGAATATAAAAAACGTAGAGCCAAGACAAGAAGTTCAGCTGGAAACAGATTTTATAACAGATAAAGTATGCAGATTAGATATACTTGCGACATTAGATGATGGAACAAAAGTAGATATAGAAATGCAAATGCGAAATTATAATGATATAGAAGCAAGATCACTATTTTATACAACAAGAGAATATCATCAAAACCTAGAAAATGGGCAAGATTACATAGAAATACCAAAATCAATAGGAATATGGATATCAAATTTTAATGTGTTTAATGATGAAGGGCCATTTCATGAAATAGTAAGACTAAGAAGAGATTATGAAAATCAAATATTTACAGATAAAATAGAAATGCACTACCTTCAACTACCAAAATTCAAACAAAAATGTAAAAGAATATCCAATAAATTAGAAGAATGGCTAACATTTATTAGTTTTGAAAATATGGAGGAACTAAAAATGATAGAAAATGAAAAAGTAAAGAAAGCCGAAGAAGAGCTAGAATACTTAAGCGGAGACGAAGCCGAAAGAAGAATTGCATATTTAAGAGAAACAGCCGAAATAGACAGAAAGTTTGCAATGACAGCAGCAAGAGACCAAGGAAGGGCAGAAGGAAAAATAGATGTAGCAAAAAAAATGTTAGAGAAAAATATAGATATTAGTCTTATAATTGAAGTTACAGGACTTACAAAAGAAGAAATCGAAAAATTGTAAATTACAAAAAAATCAAATTTCTATGTAAAGTATTGGATTTATTTTTGGCATATTAAATAAGTCCTTTGATTTATAATTAACAGATTTTATTGAAGCATAAAAATATTTATTTTTCATCTTGCCAAAAACAAAAATAAATATTATAATACAAACAAATAAAAAAGGGAGTAGCTTATAAACTACTAATCAACAATCGCGATATAAATCTGGTTAGTAACCTTAACGGTAAGCAAGACTTTTAAAGAAGAGGTGATTTTATGTAATTTTTTCTTTAAAGGTCTTTTTTGTATCAAAAATTAAGATATATACTTGAAAAAAAATCTAAATTATTATAAAAATACATATATATTTAAAATTTACAAATGATATAAAAAAAGACAAAAGCTAAACAAAAAAAGGAGGATTTTTAATGGAAAAAAATTGGTATAATTTATCAGTTAAAGAAACAGAAACAAAGTTAGAAACAAACCTAGAAGAAGGTCTTACAACAGAGCAAGTTACAAAAGCACGCGAAAAATATGGATATAATGAATTAAACGCACAAAAAAAGAAAAGTTTATTTGTGAAATTTTTAGAGCAATTTAAAGATTTTATGATTATCATATTAATAATAGCTGCAATAATTTCAGGTGTTATTGGATATATGCAAGGCGAGGGAATAACAGACTCGATAATTATTTTTATAGTAATAATAGTAAATGCAATTGTTGGAGTAGCGCAAGAAAGTAAAGCAGAAAAATCATTAGAAGCTTTACAAAAATTAAGCAGTCATGTGGCTAAAGTAATAAGAAATGGTAAGCTTGAAGTAGTACCATCAAAAGATTTAGTACCAGGAGATGTTGTAGTATTAGATACGGGAGATTATGTTCCAGCAGATTTAAGAATAATTGAAGCTGTAAATTTAAAATCACAAGAAGCATCATTAACAGGTGAATCACTTCCAGTTGAAAAAATGTCAAATGAAATAGATAGTAAAAAAATTGGTATAGGTGATAGAAGCAATATGCTATTTTCATCATCACTAATAACATATGGTCGTGGAAAAGGTATTGTTGTAGAAACTGGTATGGAGACAGAAGTTGGTAAAATTGCTGGAATTATAAGCAATACAATTGAAACAGAAACACCACTTCAAACAAAATTAAATAAATTAGGAAAAACACTTGGTATTGCTGCAATTGTAATTTGTTTAGTAATTTTTGTAATAGGATTATTATACAAAAAAGACCCAATTGAAATGTTTATGACAGCAGTTAGTTTAGCTGTTGCTGCAATTCCAGAGGGGCTAGCAGCTGTATCAACAATTGTTCTTGCAATTGGAGTACAAAGAATGGTAAAAAAACATGCTATTGTTAAAAAATTGCCAGCAGTAGAAACACTTGGTAGTGCAAGCGTAATTTGCTCTGATAAAACAGGAACATTGACTCAAAATAAAATGACTGTTAAAAAGATTTTCTATGATGGTAAATTAGAAAATATAGGAGAAATAAATCAAATTGCACCAGATTTACAAGAGCTAATTTATATAAGTATGATGTGTAATGACACAAAAGTTGGTGCAGATAATAAATTAACAGGTGACCCAACAGAAACAGCATTAATAGATATGGGATTTACTTTAGATTTTCAACCATCTATATTTGAAGAAATGCCAAGAGCAAAAGAAATACCATTTGATTCAGATAGAAAATTGATGACAACAGTAAATAAAAGAGATGAAAAATATTATGTATTTACAAAAGGTGGAATTGATGAATTATTAAAAAGATGTAATAAATATCTTATTAATGGTGAGGTAAAAGAAGATTTAAATAATTATATTCCAGAGATTAAAAAACATAATGAAGATATGGCAAGTGATGCATTAAGAGTTCTTGCAATGGCTTATAAAATTTTAGATCATGAACCAACAGATGAAGAAATGAAAAATATGGAAAGTGATTTAATTTATGTTGGTATGGTTGGTATGATAGATCCACCAAGAGAAGAAGTTAAAGTTGCGGTTGAAAAATGTAAATCTGCAGGTATTAAAACAGTAATGATTACTGGTGATCATAAATCAACAGCAGTAGCAATTGCAAAAGATTTAGGAATTCTTTGTGAAGGTGATAAAGCAATAACAGGTAGTGAACTTGAAGAAATGTCTGATGAAGATTTAATTAAAAACGTTAGACATTATGCTGTATATGCTCGTGTTTCACCAGAGCATAAAGTTAGAATTGTAAAAGCTTGGCAAGCAAATGGTGAAATTGTTGCTATGACAGGTGATGGTGTAAATGATGCACCAGCTTTAAAAACAGCAGATATAGGCTGTGCAATGGGAATTGTTGGTACAGATGTATCAAAAGAAGCTGCAGATGTAATTTTAACAGATGATAATTTTGCAACAATTGTATCTTCAGTAGAAGAAGGTAGACGTATATATGATAATATATTAAAAGCAATTCAATTTTTATTATCAAGTAATGTTGGAGAAATAATTGTATTGTTTGTGGCAATATTAATAGCACCATTACTAAGCTCAAAATATGGTATTGATATTAACTATATTACACCATTGTTACCAGTACAGATATTATGGATAAATTTAGTAACAGACTCATTACCAGCATTAGCATTAGCTGTAGATCCTGCGGAGCGAGATATAATGAAACGAAAACCAGCTAAAAAACAAAAAGGAATATTTACAAAAGGTATGACTTGGAGAATCGTATATCAAGGTTTAATGATTGGTTTTATAACACTAGCAGCATTTATAATTGGTATTGCAACTCCTGATGAAAAACTTCCAGATATGATTGAAATTGAAGGAAAATATTATAATGTACAAGAAGTAGATAATGTAGAGCAAAAAATTGCTGATGGTGCAAAATTATTAGATAAACAACAGGTTAAAGTAGAAATTGGTCAGGCAATGGCCTTCATAGTATTGGCATTAAGTGAATTAGTTCATGTATTTAATATTAGAAATAACAAAAAATCTATATTCAAAACTGGAATAGGTGGAAACAACTGGTTATTTGGAGCAATTGCAATAGCAGCAGCATTAGTATTTGTAATATTACTAATACCAGAATTAAGGCATGTATTTAGTATACCAGTATTACCAAAATCTAATATAATTGAGACAGTATGTTTAGTATTAGCACCTATAGTTATTGTTGAAATATTCAAGTTATTTAAAATAAATACTGCAAAAGATGAATAGATGTAGTTAAACAGAACAAAAAAACGGAGCAATTAAATTTTAATTTTGCTCTGTTTTTTTTATTTACAGAATTTAAATTTTTATGTATAATTGCGTAAGTTAATATAAATAATAAAGTAATTGGAGGTAAGAATATGATTAAACATATAAATAAAGAAAATTTTAAAACTGAAATTTTGGATTCTACAGAGCCAATATTAGTAGATTTTTTTGCAACATGGTGTGGACCTTGCAATATGTTAAGTCCAATACTTGAAAATATATCAAATACAAGAGCAGATTTTAATATAGCTAAAGTAAATATTGACGAATTAAGAGATTTAGCAATAGATTACGAAGTAGAAGTTGTTCCAACACTACTAATATTCAAAAACGGAAAAGTAGTAGGCAGAATAGAAGGCCTAGTAAGCGAAGAAGAGATAGTAAATAAGGTTCAAGAATGCAAATAAATAATTTTAAATAATTTAAATTAAGGAGTCAAAGATGAAAGGTTATATAATAAACCCAGACAAAGAATATACTCAAAAAATAATAGAAGGTATATACAAAAAAGACGGTCATTGCCCTTGTAGAGTATATGCAGATGAAACAACACTATGTCCATGTGACCAATTTATAAGTGAAGGAATATGTAAATGTAATTTGTATGTAAAAATACAATAAAAAATCATTATTTTCAAAAAAACTAGTGACATAAACTAAATTTTGAGTTAATATATATAAATGTAAGCCAAAATATAAGAAATAAAATACAAAAGAATATACAAACCAAAGAAGAAGGGAAGATTTTATACAATGATACAATATATTAACAAAATACCAACAAAAATAGAATATTTTGAAATGCTAAGAACAATATGCGAGTATCCAGAAATAGATGTATCCGAAATAAGCCAAGAGCTAGATGGAGCACTAACTGCTGTATGTGCATATAATGGGGAAAGAATGATAGGAATGGGACTAGTAAAAAAAGAGCAAAAATATCTTTGCATAGAAGATTTAATTGTAAATTCAGAGCCATTAAAAGAAGAAATACAAAATAATATAATAGTAAGACTAATGAAACAGGTAAATCAGATGAAGTATTATGATGTAACTGTAAGAGATTGTTTAGATATGCAAGAAGAACAATCAGATAGTATGGAAGAAAATGACGAAAATGCAAATCAAAATGTTGGTGCATAAAAATAATAAATTTAAAAAAAATATTACACGAAATTAAATTTTGTGTTATAATAGATAAGCTGTAAAAAAAGCAATTAGCAATTGCTTTTTTATTTTTGCACAAAAAACTTAAGAAAGGAAGATGAAAAAATGAATCAGGAAGAAAATATTCTAGGAACAGAAAAAATAGGAAAATTAATGAGAAAATTTTCTATTCCATGTATAATATCACTATTAGTAAACTCGTTATATAACATAGTCGATCAAATATTCATAGGATGGAAAGTTGGAACTTTAGGAAATGGAGCAACAAATGTAGTATTCCCATTAACAATGATATGTTTAGCTTTTTCATTAATGTTTGGTGATGGAAGCTCAGCATTTTTAAATTTAAAATTAGGGCAAAAAAAGCAAGAAGAGGCAAGTAAAGGTGTTATAAATGGAATAATATTATCTACAATAATGGCAATATTAATATGTGTATTAAGTATAATATTTTTACCACAAATATTAAATGTTTTTGGTTGTACAGATGTACTAAGACCATATGCATTAGATTATGGATTTATAATAGTTATTGGATTACCATTTATGATGATAGGAACAACATTAAATTCAATAATAAGAGCTGATGGAAATCCAAAATTTGCTATGACATCAATGATAACAGGTGCTGTATTAAATATAATATTAGATTATATACTTATATTTGTAATTCCAATGGGAGTAAAAGGTGCAGCAATAGCAACAATTATAAGTCAAATAGTTACAGCAGTTTTAAATATAACACATTTAAGAAAAATGAAAAATGTTAAGATAACAAAAAAATCATTAAAATTAGAAGGTTCAATATGCAAGAATGTATCAATGCTTGGAATAAGCAGTTTTATTACTCAAATGAGCATTGTAGTTGTAATGGCATTTGAAAATAACTTATTAGGAAAATATGGAGCAAGTTCAAAGTATGGAGCAGAAATTCCAATAACAGTACTTGGAATTGTAATGAAAATAAGCCAAATATTAAATAGTATAATAATTGGTATAGCAGCAGGTGCTCAACCAATTGTTGGATATAATTATGGTGCAGGTAAATATGACAGAGTAAAGAAAACATTAAAAGCTGTATTAGGATTAAGTTTAATAATAAGTACAATAGCATTTTTATTATTCCAATTAATTCCAGATAAATTAATTTCACTATTTGGAAATGGTGATGATAATTACATAGAATTCGCTTGTTTAGCATTTAGAACATATTTAATGTTATGTATATTTAATGGTGTTCAAATACCATCAGGAATATTCTTCCAAGCAATTGGAAAAAGTGTAAAAAGTGCGGTATTATCAATATCAAGACAAATTGCATTTTTAATACCAAGTATGGTTATTTTAGGTCACTTGTATGGAGTAACAGGAGTATTATCAGCAGGACCAGTTGCAGATGGATTAGCATTTGTAATTGCAGCAGTATTACTTATAAAAGAGGTTCGTTCATTAGGTAAAAAAGCTAATGCAAGCAGTACTTTACCAGATGATACAAGTACAGATAATAAATTAGAAAAACATACAGTAATAACAATTTCAAGAGAATATGGCTCTGGAGGAAGATATATTGGTAGATTAGTTGCTGATAAATTAGGAATTAAATTTTATGATAGAGACTTAGTTGAAAAATTATCAGAAAAAACAGGATTATCAACAGAATATATTGAAAACAATGAGCAAAAAAGAGGAATGTTAGATGCATTAAATAGTGGATGCTATTATAATTTAACAAATGCAGATGAATTATTTGTTCAAGAGTCAGAATTAATAAATGATTTAGCTAAAAATGAGTCTTGTGTAATAATAGGAAGATGTTCAGATTTTATTTTAAAAGACAATAAAGATGTAATAAACATATTTGTATATAGCACAATGGAAAATAAAATAGAAAGAGCTGTAGAAAGATATAATTTAAGCAAAAAAGAAGCTGAAAAAGAAATAAAAAATATAGACAAATTAAGAAGTAATCACTACAAACACTACACAGGAAAAGTATGGGGCGAAAACAAAAACTATGATTTATGTATAAACAGCGATACTTTTGGGGTAGAAAAAGCAGCTGATATGATATGTGAAATTGCAATGAAAAAATAAAAAATAAACCAAATTGCTAATAGGCAATTTGGTTTATTTTTTTATATAGGCAGAATTTCACATTTAAAATAGTAATTCATAAAATACAAAGAGCAATAAAATGAAAGGAAGTAGGCTTATGCAAATTCAAAAAAGAATAATACAAAAAGAGCTAAAATATGAAAATGTGGTAGTTTTAAAATATCATATAGAATATCCACGAATAACAAATGAAAGTAATAATATACCATCAATGAAATTTAATATATATAATGAGCAAATAGCAAAGCAAATACAAAGAAAAGCAGAAAATGAATTATATAAAGAAGCAGTTGAATTATATAAATATAATAAAAAGAATAATTACCCAATAATGGTATATGAAATATATAGAACATTTGAAATTACATTAAATACAAACAATACAATAAGTTTGTATGCAGACGAATATGTATTCACAGGAGGTGCACATGGAACAACAACAAGAACATCACAGACTTGGAATATGACCAATGGAAGATTGATAAACTTATATGATTATATAGAGGAAATCCATATTTTATATTAGATATATTAAAAGAAATTTCAAAACAAATAAATCAAAATAAAGAAATATATTTTGAAGAGGCTTGTTGTATGGCAATAGATAATTTTAATCCACAAAACTTTTATTTAACAACAAATGGAATTGTAATTTATTATCAACAATATGATATAGCCCCATATTCATCTGGGATACGTACCTTTGAAATAAAACAATAAAATAATCCTATTAAATTACATATTATTTTAAAATTATATGAAAGGAATGAATTTTATGATAAAAAAGATTGATTTACCATATCCGTTAGATGCATTAGAGCCATATTACAGCAAAGAGACTTTAAAAGTACATTATGAAACACTATATACAGGTTATGTAGAAAACACAAACAAAACATTAGAAAAATTGCAAAAAGCAAGACAAAATAATGATTATAGTAATATAAAATGCCTAGAAAAAGATTTAAGCTTTTATGGTTCAGGTGCAATACTACATCAACTTTTTTTCGAGAATATGGGAATTCCAATTCCAACAAATCCAAGTATATGTTTAATGGAACAAATAAATAAAGATTTTGGGAGTTATGAAAAATTCAAAAATCAGTTTACAGAAGCATCAAAAGCAGTAGAAGCTTCACGGTTGGGGAGTGTTAGCGTGGGTTCCAAAATTTAAAAAACTAGAAATACTTCAATGTGAAAAACATCAAAATTTAACATTATGGGGTTGTAAACCAATATTTGTAATAGATATGTGGGAGCATTCTTATTTTTTACAATACAAAGCAAACAGAGCTGAATATATAAATGCATTTTGGAATATTGTAAATTGGAATGTTATAAATAAACGTTTTGAAAAAATTAATATAAACCAAAGATGAACTAAAAAGCCATTTCATTCATAAAATATTATAAAAAATGGAGGGATGAAATGGCAAAAATAATAGTATATAACAATAGTACAGATAGAATGGAAACATATTACAGAGGAGAAAGCCAATCAATGCCATATAATACAAATGGCACATTATTGGTAAGAGAGTTTAGAGGAGCAAGTAATAGTTCAACACTATGGACAACAAAAAATACAATGCTTTCGTGGAATTCACAAAGATATTTATTTGGTGCTCCAATACCTGTAGGATATGCATTTAGAAGACCTTGGGAAGGTCGGTCATACAGGTCAAAGCCAACATTTTGCTGGAACTGCATTTGATGTTGGGCAAGGATGGACTAATGCTAAAAGAGCAACATTAAGAACTAGTGCAAGAAATTCTGGATTGTGGAATTATGTAGAGCCGGTAAGTATTTCACCAACCTGGGTACATTTTGATAGAAGACAATTACCACCAGCATGTTCAACAGGTGGGTATCCTCAAATAAAACAAGGAAGTTTAAGTGTATATGTTCTAATAGCACAAGATGATTTGAATACACTAGGTTTTAGTACAGGAAGCTTAGATGGAATTTTTGGTACAAAAACTAAAAGTGCTGTAATTAGATATCAAAGAAGTAGAGGACTAACTGCAGACGGAATAATAGGATGTAATACATGGAGATCATTACAAGAAAATGTTGTTGGAACTGGAAGAACAAGTACAACATTAGATTAAAATTTTTAAAGTGATATTTTTATAAAAATATTTGACAAATAAATCAACTTAATAGATAATATATCTAGAAAAAATCCAAAGATAAATTAAAGAATACAAAGGAGGAAATTGAATAAAATGTACATGTTTAATAAGATAACAGTAATGCCACAACTACCAGAAAGAATAAGAGGTTTGTCAATAATTGCAAACAACTTATGGTGGTCATGGAATACGGAATTTTTAAAATTATTCAAAACAATTGATATAGACTTATGGGAAAGAGTAGAAAAAAATCCAATAAAATTTCTGAACTTAGTATCACAAGATAAATTAGATTCAATAATAGAAAACAAAGAATTTTTAAAGCAATATGATGAAATATATACTAACTTCAAAAACTATATGGAGAGTAGGAATACTTGGTTTACAAAAAAATACCCAAATAATCAAAAGGATCTAATAGCATATTTTTCAGCTGAATATGGTTTAGATGAAATATTGCCAATATATTCTGGAGGACTTGGTATATTATCAGGAGACCATTTAAAATCAGCAAGTGATTTAGGTATACCATTAGTTGCAGTAGGATTATTATATAAAAATGGATATTTTCATCAAGAAATAGATGGAAGAGGAGTTCAAAAAGATATATACAAAAAAGCAGACATAAGTACTCTTCCAATATTACCTGTAAAAGATGAAAAAGGTAAAGATTTATATATTGATTATGAACTACCCAAAGGAACATTATACTTAAAAGTATGGAAAATAAATGTAGGAAGAACAACTTTATATTTATTAGATTCAGATATAGAAAAAAATATAGCTGAATACAAAAAAATAACATTAAATTTATATGGTGGAAATCAAGAAGATAGAATAAAACAAGAAATTGTTTTAGGAATGGCTGGAACAAAATTATTAAAAATATTAAATATTAAACCAACAATATATCATATGAATGAAGGCCATTCATCATTTTTAACAATAGAGCTTATAAAAAATACAATGGAAGAAAAACAAGTTTCATTTAATATAGCAAAAGATATCGTATCTTCTAAAACTGTATTTACAACACATACACCAGTACCTGCTGGTAATGATATATTTCCATTAAATTTAGTTGAAACATATTTTGATGGTATATGGAATAAACTTGGAATTTCTAAAGAAGAATTTTTAAGAATGGGAATGGTACCAAATGCTAATATAGAATCAAGTGGATTCAATATGGGTGTTTTAGCATTAAAAATTGCTGGAAAGAAAAATGGAGTTAGTAAACTACATAGAGAGGTTTCAAGTGAATTATTTTCTGATGTATGGCCAAATATAATTTCAAATGAATCACCTATTACATATGTAACAAATGGTATACATACTTGTTCATGGTTAGCACCAAATTTAAAGAGATTGTATAATAAATATTTAATACCATTTTGGCAAGATTCAATACATAATGATAATGTTTGGGAAAATATAAAGGATATTCCAAATGAGGAATTATGGGAAGCTCATATGGATAGAAAGAAGAAACTTTTAAATTTAGTAAAAGATAGCACAACAAAAAGATTAAGAAGAAGCGGATATTCATATGAACAAATAAATAAAATAGTGGGAAATTTGAATCCAAATGCATTAACAATTGGTTTTGCAAGAAGATTTGCAACATATAAAAGAGCAACATTAATATTTAAAGATTTAGAGCGAATAACACAAATATTAAATGATGAGCAAAGACCAGTACAATTAATCTTTGCGGGAAAAGCACATCCAATAGACCAAGCAGGACAAGATCTAATAAAATATATACATGAAATTTCATTAAAACCACAATTTATAGGAAAAATATTCATCTTGGAAGATTATAATATAGGAATGTCAAGATACTTAGTAAGTGGAGTAGATGTATGGCTTAATAATCCAAGAAGACCATTAGAAGCATCAGGAACAAGCGGTCAAAAAGCGTCTGTAAATGGTGCGATAAACTTTAGTGTATTAGATGGCTGGTGGGCAGAAGGATATAATACAAAAAATGGTTGGAAAATAGGTTCAGAAGTAAATTATGATAATTATGAAGTTCAAGATAACGAAGATAGTGAAAGTTTATATTCAACTTTAGAAAAGAAAATAGTACCAACATACTACAATCAAAATGAAGATGGTATATCAGAAAAATGGCTTGAAATGATGAAAGAATCAATATCATCAACAGGTGGAAAATTTAGTACATCAAGAATGTTAGTGGACTATATGGAAAAATTATATATTCCATTATGTAATTTGACAAATAAATACTATACAGACTTAGGAAAAGTGACTGAGTTTAATGAGTGGAAAAAAGAAGTATCATCAAATTGGAACAATATAATAATATCTCAAGAAGATGAACACAACATAAATAATAAAGTAATAGATGCAGGAAATACAATAACAGTATCATGCAAAGTAAAATTGCCAAATATAGATAAAGATAATATACAAGTACAAGTATATTGTGGAGAAATATTAGACAACGGAAAACTAGACAATGTGACAATTACAAATATGACACTAAAAGATTCAAATGACACTGAAAAAATATATTCATATGAGGCAAAAGTAACACTAAAAACTGGAGGAAATTATGGATATACATTTAGAGTAATGCCACAAAACAAAATGTTATTAGATTCAGAAAACTTAGACTTAGTAAAATGGTTATCAAATAATGGTGACATAGTAAGAAATTAAAATTTATATAAAAACGATAAAAAGTGATTAAATATGAAGTAACCCTAATTATTAGACAAAAAGTTTAATAATTAGGGTTTACTTCGTATTTAAGGGCTTTTTTGTATTTTTTTTAATAAAAGTTGATTACTGCAGATTTCAATGATAAAATAAACACAAAATACAAATAATATAACAAAAGAATAATAAAGAGGAAAAAATTATGAACATAAAAAAATTTAATTTTAAAGAAAAATGGGCCATAATAGATAGGCTATTTAAAAATATGGATAATGATCATATTAGCGAATATTCAGCTCAATGTTCATACTATACAATATTATCATTTATTCCATTTATAATTTTATTAATAACAATGATTCAATACACAAGTATAGAACAGCAAGCATTATTAGAAGCAATATCAAAAATAATACCTGCAAGTATGAATGAAATGGTATTAGGAATTGTAAGAGAAGTGTATTCAAAATCAATAGGAACAATATCTATATCAATAATATTCACATTATGGTCAGCAGGAAAAGGCTTATATGCATTGACAAAAGGTCTACAAGGTGTATACAAAGTAAATAGTGAAGAGCAAATAAATGTAATATATTTACGAATAAAAGCAATAGTAGAAACAATTATATTCATAATGTTATTAACAATTGGATTAGTATTATTAGTATTTGGAAAGAGTTGGATATCAATAATACAAAGCCATTTTGGAGCTTTTGAAAATTTTAATACAATATCAGAAATAATAACAGAAATTGCATTTATATTTGCAACATTTATAATATTCTTATTATTATATAAATTTATGCCTAAAAGAAGAGTAACATTTAAAAGCCAAATATGGGGAGCAGTATTTGGAGCAATTGCTCTAAATGTTGTGTCATTTGTATTTTCAAAATATTTGGATATATTCAAAGGTTTTTCAATAACATATGGAAGTTTAACAACACTAATGTTAGTAATGATGTGGACATATTCATGTTTTTACACAGTATTTTTAGGAGCAGAGCTTAATAAAATATTGAATATATTGAAAATAAGAAAGATGGCAGTAAAGAAATTAAATAATTAAAATAGTGATCATATTTTTTGAAAATTTTATTTATAAATAGAAAAAATAGGTTTATAGGTAAAACCAAAGCAGAAAAAACCTAAATATATTACACAAGGAATGATTCTTAAAATGCAAGAAATACCACAATTTTTATATAAAAAATTGCAAAGTCAATATGGTGAAGAATTAACCAAAAAAATAGCCAATGGATATTCAAAGCAAAGATATGCAACTTTAAGAGCAAACACAATAAAAACAGAGGCAAATAATGTGGCAAAAGAGCTACAAAAAGCCGGAATAGAATTTGATAAAGTAAATTGGAGTGATAATGCATTTATAATAAAAAATGCCACAGAAAGTGATATCAGAAATCTATCAATATATAAAAATGGTGAAATATATATGCAAAGTTTATCATCAATGATACCAGCAATAATATTATCACCAAACGCAGGAGAAAATATATTAGATATGACTGCAGCACCAGGAGGAAAAACAACACAAATAGCTGCACTTTCAAATAATCAATGTTTTATAACAGCATGTGAAAAAAATAAAATACGATTAGATAGACTAAAATACAACCTAGAAAAACAAGGAGCAACAAGTACAAATGTAATGAATATAGATGCACGAAAATTAGACGACTTTTTCTCTTTTGATAAAGTTCTATTAGATGCTCCATGCAGTGGAAGTGGGACATTAAATACAAATGACAAGAACTTAGAAAAATACTTTACAAAAGAGCTAATACAAAGATCAGAAAAAACACAATCTGAATTATTACAAAAAGCAATAAATGTCTTAAAACCTGGAAACGAAATGGTATATTCAACTTGTTCAATATTACAAGAAGAGAATGAAGAAAATATACAAAAATACATAAAAAAAGGCTTAGTAGAAATAGTACCAATAAATTTAATGCAATATGAAGAAATACCAAAACTACCAACAAAAATAGAAGGTACAATGTGCATATGCCCTGACGAACTATATGAAGGATTTTTTGTAGCTAAATTAAGGAAAAAAACAAAATAACTGTTGTATCAACGAAATATTGGTGATATAATAACAGATGTCAATTTTAGTAACAAATGGAGGTAATAAAATGATAAATACTAAAAGAACAAAAATTGTATGTACAATAGGACCAGCCACAAATGATGTTGAAATATTAAAAAAGATGATACTTGCAGGAATGAATGTTGCAAGATTAAACTTTTCTCATGGTTCATTTGCTGACCAAGAAGGTTTTTATAACAAAATAAAACAAGCAAGTGCAGAAGTTGGTTTACCAGTAGCTATACTTTTAGATACACAAGGACCAGAAATAAGAACTGGAAAATTAGTAGAAAATCCAGTAACTTTAAAAGCTGAAGAAACATTTACATTAGTAAATGACGATATAATAGGTGATAACACAAAAACATCTATTACATATAAAGATTTATACAAAGATGTAGAGCCAGGAACAACAATATTAATTGATGACGGAAAAATAGAATTAGAAGTTGAAAAAATTGAAGGCAAAGACATAGTTTGTAAAGTAATGAATGGTGGAGATTTAGGAAATAGAAAAAGTATAAATGTACCAGGAAGACATATCAATTTACCAGCATTAAAAGAAAAAGATATAAACGATTTAATTGACGGATGTAAATATGATTTTGACTACATAGCAGCATCTTTCATAAGATCAGCTAATGATGTTAAAGCAATTCGTAAAGTATTAGATGAAAATGGCGGAGAAAAAATAAAAATAATATCAAAAATAGAAAGCCAAGAAGGAATTGATAATTTTGATGAAATATTAGAAGTATCAGACGGAATAATGGTAGCTCGTGGAGATATGGGTGTTGAAATACCAATGGAAGAAGTTCCAATTGTTCAAAAGCAATTAATAAAAAAATGTAATACAGCAGGAAAAATTGTAATTACAGCAACACAAATGTTAGAATCAATGACAACAAATCCACGTCCAACAAGAGCTGAAGTAAGTGATGTTGCAAACGCAATATTTGATTTAACAGGAGCTGTAATGCTTTCTGGAGAAAGTGCAATGGGAAAATATCCAGTACAATGTGTTGAAACAATGTCAAAAATAGCTCATTCAATAGAAAATCAAATAAGCTATGATAAGAGAATAGCAAGAAGAAATTTAGACTTTGGAAATATGGATTATAAATTTTATATACATCATTCATTATCTTTAACAGCAACACAATTGGGAGCAAAAGCAATTATTGCATATACAGATGCTGGAAATACACCAAGAATAATATCAAGTTTATTACCAACATGCCCAATAATAGCTGTAACAACAGATGAAAAAACATACAGACAATTAGCTATTGTTGCAGATGTTATTCCATTATTAATAAATGAAAAAGGAGAGCCAAGAGATATAATTGAAAAAGGAATTGAAAAAGCAATAGAGCTAAACTTAATTCAAAAAGGAGATGTACTAGCAATAGCTGGAGGAGATAAAATATTACCAAATAGCGAAGCATCAATGAACAGAACAATAGGCGGAATAATCAAAGCCTAAAAAAGGACCGAAACATTTAATGTTTCGGTCTTTTTGAAATTTAAAGTGCTTGAAGAGAAAAAGGAGGGAAAAGAAGGGAAAAGAGAACCGTCCCCCTTTCCCATTATTACAGTAATATTACAATGCTATTACAATGATATTACACTAATATTGCAAAAATATTACAAATGTGGTATAATTAGGTATACGATGGAAGGTGATAGTATGGTAATTTTATATATATTATATTTAGTTTTATTTGTTGTAACAGCAATATTTGGAATTG
>ERZ833608.1231-NODE-1231-length-17315-cov-7.978216_pt1 | contig 17315 bp, 12 predicted proteins | sample MGYA00519694_ERZ833608 | MGnify/ENA primary metagenome ERZ833608 (study PRJEB31850, sample SAMEA3708742) | human gut metagenome | biome: human gut; feature: human-associated habitat; material: faeces | place: China | collected 2014 ... | reverse complement strand
GTACGGTGGTGTGGGAGGACGGCATGGGAATTAATCCCATGCCTCCTACCCGATTCAGGGAGGAGCGGCGCGGCGGGCCGCTCCGTCCAAAGGATGGCGCTCAGCGAATCACGCGCATGCGCACGAGCCGGCTGAAGGCGGCCTTCATGTCGCTTCTCACGAGGAGCTTGCGGTTCTCAAAGAGCTCGCGGTAGCGGCGCACAAGGTCCGGATCGGGATCAAAGAGCCCGTTCTCCGAAATGACGCCCGCGAGCGCGGCCTTGACGTCCTCGACGCCGCCCGTGGCGTAGGCGCCGAAGACGCAGTTCGTGAGGACGGCGCCGCCCGGGTTCTGGAAGCGCACGACCTGGGCGTTCAACTGGTTCGCCTTGATCTGGTTCCAGAGCGGGTCGCGCGAGCCCCCTTCCGTGACGGTGATGCGCTCGAGCGCCACGCCGGCCTTGCGGTAGCCGTCGGCGAGCTCCATGTAGTCGTAGCCGATCGCCTCGAGCACGGCGCGCCACATGACGTACTGGTTGTCGTCCATCGTCATGTTGAGGAAGCACCCGCTCGCCTCCTTCTCCTCGCCGTAGCCGCCGGTGAGGTAGGGGAGGAAGAGAACGCCCCCGGCGCCCGCCGGGACCTTCTCCGCGCCCGCGGAGAGCGCCTGGTAGTAGGCCGAGTCGCCCGGGCGCATTGCGATGTGGTCCTTGAACCAGCGCAGCGCCAGACCGCCCGTGCGCACGAACCCCCAGTAGAAGTACGTGTCGGGGAGCGTGCCCGAATTGAAGATGAGCCCCGTGCCGGGCTTGGAGAGTTCGGGGATGATGCCGTTCGTGGAGACGCAGAACATCGCGCAGGTGCCCGCGACGTCGACGCCCTGGTGGGCTTCGAAGACGCCCGAGCCCAGCATCGACTGCATCGTGTCGCCCGCGCCGGCGAGGATCGGAATGCCGGCGGGAAGGCCCGTGCGCACGGAGACGGCTTCACAGAGCCCGCCCACGACGTCCCAGGGCTTCAGAATGCGCGGCATGTAGCGGCGGTCGATTCCGAGGATCTCGAGCTGCTCGTCGGACCAGCGCTTCTCCTTCACGTCGTAGCCGAGGCCCCAGCCCGACATCGCACCCCAGTCGATGAAGGCCTCCTCGCCCTTGAGGCCCGCGAGGTTCATGAGCACGTACGGGGCGTTGTGGACGAACTTCACGCCGCGGCGGCGGAATTCGGGACTGTTCTTGAGGAACCAGCGCGCGAACATCGCCGGGAACATGGGCGAGGCTTCGGCGTTGCCCGTTTCGCGCCCCCAGATGTCGAGCCCGCGGGCGTTCACCGCCTCGACGTCCTCGGTCGTGCGGCTGTCGAGGTAGTTGATGTAGGGCGTCACCGGACGGGCGTTCTCGTCGATGCCGACGATGCCGCAGATGATGCCGTCGCCCATGATGGCGGCGACGTCCTTCGGATCGCGCCCGAGGCGCCGCAGTTCGCTCGTCACCTCCGCCATTGCGGTGATGCAGTTCTCGAGGTAGGTGTCCACGTTCATCTGCACCCAGCCCGGGCGCGGGTACTGCAGCTCCGTCGGAAGCGACTTCGCGGTCACCAGGCGGAAGTTTTCGTCGTAGACGCCCACCTTCACGCTCTGCGTGCCGGCGTCAAAACCCATGTAGAGCTTTGTCATGCAAGGAGGTCCTCGGTTGTGGAAGTAGGGACCTCAATCCTAGCGGCTCTGCGGCTTTAAATGATGCAATCTTTCCCGACCCGCCTTGGAAATTGAGGAAGGCGCCGAGGGGCGGAGGCCGGCCGCGCCGGAAGGGCCGGAAGGGCGTTTGCGCGGGCGCCCGTCCTGCGTCCTGTAAAATGTGGGGCGCAAAAAATTCGGAGGCTCAGTGTGGGCGGCGGCGCTGCGGCTGCGCCCCCTCTGCGCTCCGCCTCCCGTCCGGCGCTTCCGGGCGCCGGGCAACAGAAGAATCAGACGATGGCAACCAAGCAGCTCAAAAAAGAAGACTACGGCGAAAGCTCCATCCGGGTGCTCAAGGGCCTCGAACCCGTCAAGCAACGTCCCGGCATGTACACCCTCACCGACAATCCCCTCCACATCATCCAGGAGGTGATCGACAACGCGGGCGACGAAGTGCTCGCGGGCTTCGGCACGAAGATCTCCGTCTCGGTCGCCGAGGACGGGAGCGTCACGGTCGAGGACGACGGCCGCGGCATCCCCGTGGGCATGCACCCCGAGGAGAAGGCGCCGGTGGTGGAGTTGGTCTTCACGCGTCTTCATGCGGGCGGCAAGTTCGCCAAGGCGGACGGCACGGGGCCCTATTCCTTCGCGGGCGGCCTCCACGGCGTCGGCGTTTCCGTGACGAACGCGCTCTCCAAGCACCTCGTCGTCACCGTTTGGCGCGAGGGTGAGGAAGCCCGGATGGGCTTCCGGGACGGCTTCGTCGCCGAACCGCTCACGGTGAGGAAGAGCCCGCGGCCGAAGTCGCAGACCGGCACCCGCGTCACCGTCTGGCCCGATCCCAAGTACTTCGACAGCCCGGCGATTCCGGAGGCGTCGCTGGTGCGGCTGCTCCGCTCCAAGGCCGTGCTCCTCCCGGGCTGCGCCGTGGACTACGTCAATGCCCGCACGGGCACCGAGGCGCACTGGAAGTACGAGGGGGGCCTCAAGGAATATCTCCTCTCCGAAATCCGCGACGAACCCCTGATCGAGCCCTTCGAGGCCTCGGGCTACGCCGACGAGACGACCGAGGGCTACGCGCCCGGCGAAGGCGCGGCCTGGGTGGTCGTGTGGACGGCCGAAGGCCCCCTGACGCGCGAGAGCTACGTGAACCTCATCCCGACGCCGCAGGGCGGCACCCATGAGGCGGGCCTGAAGGACGGCCTCTGGCAGGCCGTGCGCGCCTTCATGGAGGTGCACGGGCTCGGCGCCAAGGGCGTCAAGATCCTCGCCGAGGACGTCTTCAGCCGCGCGAGCTTCGTGCTCTCGACGAAGGCGCTCGACCCCCAGTTCCAGGGGCAGACGAAGGAGAAGCTCACGAGCCGCGACACGCTCAAGCTCGTCTCGGGGTTCGTGAAGTCGCAGTTCGAATTCTGGCTGAACGACCACGTCGAGGACGGCCGCAAGCTCGCCGAACACATCATCAGCCAGGCGCAGGCGCGCCAGCGCCAGGCGGCGAAGTACGAGCGCCGCAAATCCTCGTCCGTGGCGGTGCTCCCCGGCAAGCTCACCGACTGCGAGTCGAGTGACGTGACGCGAAACGAACTCTTCATCGTCGAGGGCGACTCCGCGGGGGGCTCGGCCAAGCAGGGCCGCGACAAGGAGTTCCAGGCGGTGCTGCCCCTGCGCGGCAAGATCCTCAACACCTGGGAGGTGGAGGGGGGAGAGCTCTTCCGCTCGGACAAGATCCACGACATCGCGCTCGCGATCGGCGTGGATCCGCATCCGAAAGAGGGCGACCCGGACCTGAAGGGCCTGCGCTACGGCAAGATCTGCATCCTTTCGGATGCGGACGTGGACGGCTCGCACATTCAGGTGCTCCTCCTCACGCTCTTCCTGAAGCACTTTCCGAAGCTCATTGAGTTGGGGCACGTCTACGTCGCGATGCCCCCGCTCTTCCGCGTGGACGTTCCGAAGAAGGGCAGGAAGCCCGACCGCAAGCTCTACTGCCTCGACGACCGCGAGCTCGCGCGCACGCTTGAAGCCCTCCGCAAGGAGGGCTTCAAGGACGATCAGCTCTCCGTCTCCCGCTTCAAGGGCCTCGGCGAAATGAAGGCCGAGCAGCTCGCCGAGACGACGCTCGCCCCCGACACCCGGAGGTTGCTGCCCGTCGCCTTCGGATCGGTCCCGGAGGAGGCCACCCGCGCCGTGATGCAGACCCTGATGGGCGAACGTGAAGTCGCCGGCCGCCGCCTCTGGATGGAGGCCTACGGCGACCGCGCCGAACTCGACGTCTGAAACCCGCGCTCTGGAGAAGAAGAAAATGGCGAAAAGAAAGACCACCGGCACCGGAGCCGACGCCGGAGCGCTCGACGCGCTCGGCTCGCTCTTCGCGGGAGAAGACGCCGCCGCACGGACGCAGGAAGCGCAGGCGCCTGAATCCGTCGACGCGCCCGAGAAGGCTGAGGTTGCGCCCGAGGCCCTGCCGGCCGAAGGGGCGCAGGCTCCCGCGCTCGGGGCGGACGAAGCGGCCGAAGCGGCCGAAGCCGCCGAAGCCGCTGATCAGGACGAAGAGGCCGAAGCGGATGACGCGGCGTCGGAGGAAGGCGCCGAATCCGCTGAAGAGGCGCGCGCCGAAGAGCTCACCGTGGGCGCCGTCACCGAGGGCGACCCCGAGGAGAACGGCGCGCTGACGCTCGCGCGCTACGCCTCTCAGGCGTACCTCGAGTACGCGATGTCGGTCGTGAAGAGCCGCGCGCTTCCCGAGGTGACCGACGGTCAGAAGCCCGTGCAGCGGCGCATCCTGATCGACATGTACCGCATGGGGCTCAAATTTGAGGGCCGCAGCGTCAAGTCCGCGCGCATCGTGGGCGACGTGCTCGGCAAGTACCACCCCCACGGCGACCAATCGGTCTACGACGCGCTCGTGCGCATGGCGCAGACATTTTCGCTGCGCTATCCGCTTCTCGTCGCCGAAGGGAACTTCGGCTCGCGCGACGGCGACTCCGCCGCGGCGATGCGCTACACGGAGACGAGGCTCACCCCGATTGCGCAACTGCTTCTCGACGAAGTGGACCAGGGGTCGGTGGCGTTCCAACCCAACTACGACGGGAACTTCCAGGAGCCCGTGGAGCTCCCCGCGAAGCTTCCCTTCGTGCTTCTGAACGGGTCGTCGGGCATCGCGGTCGGCATGGCGACCGAAATTCCGCCCCACAACCTCTCGGAAGTGGCCGCCGCCTGCGTGCGCCTTTTGGAGAAGCCCGAGGCGGACCTCGACGAGATCCTCTCGCTCATGCCCGCGCCCGACTTCCCCTGCGGCGGGCAGATCATCACGCCCGCGGCCGAGATCCGGCAGATCTACGCGAAGGGTCGCGGAAAGCTGCGCGTGCGCGCCCGCTGGCACTTCGAGGAGCTCGCCCGCGGCCAGTGGCAGCTCGTGGTCGACGAGCTCCCGCCCGCGGCGAGCGCCCGCACGGTGCTCGACCGCATCGAGCAGATCACCAATCCGCGCCCGAAGAAGGACAAGAAGTCGCTTTCCGCCAAGCAGCAGCAGACGAAGAGCGCGATGCTCGCGATCCTCGACGGCGTGCGCGACGAATCGGGCCGCGACGTCAAGACGCGCCTTGTCTTCGAGCCGAAGACGAGCCGCGTGGACCGCGACGAGTTCGTGAACCACCTGCTCTCGGAAACCGACCTTGAATCCAACGTCCCCGTGAACCTCGTGATGCTCGGCATCGACGGGAAGCCCCGGCAGAAGGGGCTCCTCGAGATCCTGCGCGAATGGATCGAGTTCCGGAAGGCCGCGGTGCGCCGGCGCAGCGAAGCGCGCCTCGAGAAGGTTCTCGACCGCATCCACGTGCTCGAAGGCCGGTCGCTCGTGCTCCTCAACATCGACCGCGTGTTCGAGATCATCCGCGCCGCGGACGACCCGAAGGCGGACCTGATGGCAGAGTTCGGGCTCACCGAGCGCCAGGCGGACGACATTCTCGAAATCCGCCTGAAGCAGCTCGCGCGGCTCGCGGCGATCGCGATCGAAAAGGAGTTGGCCGACCTCGCGAAGGAGCGCTCCGGGCTCGAGCGCATTCTCGGCAGCGACGGCGTCTTGAAGCGCCAGGTGGCGCGCGAAATCGAGGCCGCGGCGAAGGCCTACGGCGACCAGCGCCGCACGGTCGTCGAAGAGGCGGCCGAAGCGGTGCACGAAGTGCAGACTGCGGTCGAGCCGGTCACCGTCGTAGTCTCGAAGAAGGGGTTCCTGCGCGCCCGCGGCGGCCACGGCCACGACTGCTCGCTCATGAGCTTCAAGATGGGCGACGGGCTCGCGCAGGCGATCGAGTGCCGCTCCACCGACACGCTCTCCTTCCTCGACCAGCAGGGGCGCGTCTATTCGCTCGCCGTGTCGGCGCTTCCCGGCGGCCGCGGCGACGGCGCGCCGCTCTCGGCCTTCGTGGATCTGCCGCGCGGTGCGGCGCCCGTCGGCTGGCTCGCGGGCGACCCGAAGGCCGCGGTGGTGCTCGCCACCACGGGCGGCAAGGGCATGATCCTGCGGCTCGCCGACGTCGCGACCCGCCTCAAGGCCGGCCGCGACTTCGTGAAGTTGAGCGAAGGCGAGCGGCTCCTCCCACCCATGACCGTCACCGACGAGGCGATCGCCGCCGGCGCCGGGCTCGCGTGCCTCTCCTCGGCCGGCCGGCTCCTCGTCTTCCCCCTGAAGGAGGTGCGCTTCGTCGCTTCGGGCGGCAAGGGCGTCGCCTTCATGCTCCTCGACGCGGGCGAGGAGATGATCTCCGCGGCCGTCGTCGACGACCGCGGCTGCATCATCTCCGGCACGGGCCGGGGCGGCAAACCCCGCGAGGCGCAGCTCTCGCGCCGCATCTTCGTGCAGCACCTCATGCACCGCGCACGCCGCGGCCGCGCGCTCGAAATCTCCTGGAAGGCAGAAGTGGTGGCGGGTCTGCCGCCCGAAGCCGGCTCAGCGGGCTCCGCGCCGGCCGAACCTTCGGGCGAGGCGGCCCGGGGCACGAAGAGCCTCGTACTCGAAGTGGTTGACGAAGCGCCCGCGCTCCTCTAAAAACGTTCCGCACGCATTTCTGCGCCGCCGCGTCCTCCCGCTGAAGCCCGAGCACGGCGGCGCATCCTTCCGGAGTACTTCCATGGGCATCCGCATCCCGAAGTTGTTCAAAAGCCTCTCGACGCGTCTTCTCTGCCTCACGCTCCTCTGGGTGGGCTTCATCGTGAGCTCGATCGCCTGGACGATGATCCTCAACTGGGAGCTGGAGGCGAGCTCGGCGGCGAAGGCCGCCGTGGCGGAGTTGCGCACCCGCGCCTACCAGTCGGCCTACGCGACCCAGGAAATGTTCGACGGGAAGATGCTCGAGGTGGAGTTCTCCCGCACGGTCCGGCTCTTCCGCACGCTCCACGAGGGCGACGCCTGGCAGCCCCTGGAGCTCCCCAACGAAGCGGGCTTCACCGAGAGCCTCGACGAGATCGAAAAGCTCTGGCGCACCGAAGTGCAGCCGATGCTGCTCGCCGCGCGCAACACCCGCACGGACGTCGACGGCGCACTCATTTCGCGCTACGTCGAGAAGGTCTCGGGCCTCATGAGCGAAATCGAGAGCTGGCGCGGCGGCTACTTGTGGCAGCTGCGCTACCTGCAGATTCTCCTGATCGTGCTCGCGATCGGGTCGCTCTTCGCGATCGAGCTGCTGCTGCTGCGCTGGGTAATCCGTCCGATCGGGGCGTTGGGCGAAGGCATCAACCGGCTCTGGAGCGGCGACCTCAAGGCGCGCGTCAGCGTCGGGAGCGAGGACGAGATCGGCCGCATCGCGCAGGGCTTCAACCGCATGGCCGACAGGCTCGAGGATTTCTATGAAAACCTCGAGCAGAAGGTGGCCGAGAAGACCGCCTCGGTCGAGGAGAAGAACCGCCACCTCGCGCAGCTCTACGAAATCACGTCCTTCTTCTCGCAGCAGCGCTCGCTCGAGGAGCTCACCGACGGCTTCGCCGAACGCATCGTGCGCTACACCGAGGCCGACGCCTGCCTCGTCGCGCTCGTCGACTCGAAGTCCGAGTACGTCAACATCGCCGCCTCGTGCGGCCTCAACGCGGTGACGCTGCAGCGCTCGGCGAGCATCTCCTACGAGGACTCCGTCTGCCGCACCGTGATCAAGAAGAACTATCCGGTGCGGATCATCTGCGCCGAGGACCGCCGGATGCTCCCGACCGTCCTTCACGAGGCGGGCTTCTCGACGGGCTACTGCTTCCAGGTGCGCAGCACCTCGGACTGCATCGGCACCTACATCCTGCTCTTCCGCGAGAAGGCCGAGCTCTCCTCGCAGATGATCCAACTCCTTGAGAGCTTCTCGACGCACCTGGGCGTCGCGATCGACAACGAGCGCCTCATTGACCGCGACCGCCAGTACGCCGTGATCCAGGAGCGCCAGCTCCTCGCGCAGGGCCTGCACGACTCGATCGCGCAGGCGCTCTCCTACCTCAACCTCCAGGTGCAGTTCCTCACCGACGCGATCAACCACAAGGACGACGCGCTGCGCGACGAATCGCTCAAGGCCATTCAGACGGGCGTGCAGGAGTGCTACGAGGACGTGCGCGAACTCCTCCTCAACTTCCGCGAGCGGCTCCACAACGAAGGCTTCCTGCAGGGCGTGCGCACCGTGATCGACCGCTTCGAAGGGCAGTCCCACGTGTCGGTGCGCCTCAAGGCCACCGGGGACGGCCCGAAGCTCACGCCGCGCGAGAAGCTCCAGGTGATCTTCATCATCCAGGAGGCGCTCTCGAACGTGCGCAAGCACGCGCAGGCCTCGAGCGTCACCGTGACGATCGACAACCAGGCGGACCTCACCGTCTCGATCGTGGACGACGGCGTCGGCATCGACCAGGCGCTCGTCGAGGAGCGCCGCAGTCAGCACGTCGGCCTCTCGATCATGAGTGAGCGTGCCTCGAGGATCGGCGCGACCGTGGACGTAGCACGCGCCTCGCCCTTGGGCGGCACCCGCGTGACACTCCACCTTCCCGCCGCCTCGCGGCAGATCTGCTGAGCGGAGGATTGAGGCCATGGTCCGACGCGCCGCTGCACTGCCCACACTTCTCGTCCTGATCGCCGCCGCGCTCCCTGCGGCCGCGGTCCCCGTGACGATCTCGGCGGCGCCCGCAGGCCTTGCGCCCGCCGCCGTCTCCCGGGCCGCCCCCGGCGGGGAGCAGGACGCCGCGGCGGACGTCGTGGATCAGGCCCGGCGGCTCTATGCGCAATACCGCGAGGCCGCGGCGGTTGATCCCCGGACGGATCTGCTCGAACTCACGTTTGGGAGCGCCAACGCCCCCGGAGCCGTGGCGGTGAAGGGCTTGTCGGCGGACCACGCGCTTCTCGCGGGCTTCTTCGCCGAACTCGCGCGCGCCGGCATCGGCGTGGAGTCGAGCGTCGAGGAGGTGCCCAATGCCGAGGACCTGAAGCGCCTCACCTGGGCCCTCGTCGCCCGTTCGTCCGCACCCCTCGCGGACGCTTCCGGTACGGGCGCCGCCGTGCGGGCGCTCCCCTTGGGCGAACGCCTGCGCGTCCTCGTCAACCGCTTCGACGGGCGCGTGCTCGTGCAGACCCCGGACGGCCGCCTCGGCTGGGTCGAGGAAAAGGCGCTCGCCCTCCTGAACGACGTCGCCTTCGTCGCCTGGAACCGTCGGGCGGACGTGGCGGTGACGGCCCCCGCCGCTCCCGTAACGGACGCGGACGGCAAAAAGCTCTTCACCGCGCCCCTGGGGGCGACGCTTGCGCTCGTCAACAGCGGGTCCGAGCGCTTCGAGGTGCTCCTTCCCGGTGGCGGCACGGGCTTCATCGCCCGGCCGTTTGCGGCCGCAGAGAAGGACTTTCAGAGCGCGAACGAAGAGCTTCGGCGCGCCGCGCCCGCGGACTTCCTCGCCCGCACGGCGCAGTCGGCGCAGGCCCTCGTCAAGGCGGGGGCGGGAAGGAGCGACTATCTGGCGCCGCTTCCCGTCGCGGCGCTGCGGCTTCACGACCTCATCGCCCCCGAGGAGCCCGACCGCCTCGCGCGCCTCGGGCCACCGCTCTCGGGCGGCGTCAAGGGGCGCGAACTGAAGCCCGGAGACCTCGTCTTCTTCGGCGACGCGAAGAAGGGAGCGGTTCTGCGCGCCGGCCTCTGGCTCGGCCGCGGCCGCTTTGCGGCCGACGACCCGAAGACGGGCCGCGCGGCGGTCTTCTCCTTCGACGGCGGCGCCAAGGCCGGATCCAACGGCGGCATGGGGATCTTCCTCTGGGCCGTGCGTCCGCAGGCGGCCGAGCTCGCCAACCCGTGCCTTCTCTCCACCCGCGCGCACCCCTTCCATCAGGCGCCGCCCGCGGCCCTGAAGCGTTGCCGGCTGCGCTGAGACGCGCCCTTTCAGAAAAGCCGAAGCCCGTCGTGAAGGGAGCGTTCACTCTCCTTCCGGCGGGCTTTGCGCATGCGGCGAAGCCGGTGGCGGAGGGCTCAGAGCAAGGCGTTTCCCTACCTCCATAGGGAAGAACCTATGGAATGTATAGGTATCGGTAATTCTCTCTATATCGGCGCCGGCCGGCCGCGGGCAGAATTGAGCGTCCGACGAAGCCGTACGACAAAGAAGCTTCGCGGCCCTTCCAACACCAGGAGAAAACATGCTCGGAATCATCATCACGCTCGTCGTGATTGCGGGCGTCGCGTACTGCGTCCTCAAGAACTACTACCCGCCCATCATCCTCTTGCTCGCGGGCTTCATCATGCTCATCTGCGCCGCGTTGAACGGCGCGATGCCGGTCGCCGCCGCGAAGTCCACCCACTTCTTCGGCTTCGACCTTGCCGAAGCCTTCACGAACTTGATGAAGGGACGTCTGCCCGGCCTCGGCCTCAACATCATGCTGATCGCGGGCTTCTCGGTCTACATGGACCGCATCGGCGCCTCCAAGGCGCTCGTGAAGCTCTGCGTGAAGCCCCTGCAGGCGATCCGCTCGCCCTATGTGCTCCTCGCCGTCACCTACGTGGTCGGCCAGTTCATGGCGCTCTTCATCAATTCCGCCGTGGGCCTCGGGCTCCTCCTGATGGCTTCGGTCTATCCGCTCCTGATCGCGCTCGGCGTTTCCCGCGCGTCCGCGGCCGCGGTGATCGGCTCGACCTGCTGCCTCGACCTCGGTCCGTCCTCTTCGAACGCGATGCGCGCCGCCGACCTGCTCGGCACGGACGTCGTCACGTACTTCATTCAGAGCCAGATTCCGGTCGCGCTCTGCGTGATCGCGACGGTCGCGGTCGGCCACTTCTTCATCCAGCGCTGGTTCGACCGCAAGGCTGAGGCCGCCGGCAAGACGGCCGAATCTGCGGCCGACGCTGCCGAATCCACCGACGAGCGTCTGCGCAAGGCCTTTGAGGGCGCCGGTCCCGTGCACTACGCGCTCCTGCCGGTGCTGCCGCTCGTGCTTCTAATCATCTTCTCGCCGATGGTCTACGCCGGCATCAAGCTCTCCCTTCAGACCGGCCTCATCGTCTCGATCATCATCGCCTTCGTCGTGGACTTCATCACCCGCCGGAGCTTCCGCGAATCGACGAAGAACACGCAGGCGGTCTTCGAAGGCATGGGCAAGGTCTTCACCTCGACCGTGGGCCTCATCTGCTGCGCCGAGCTCTTTGCGCTCGGCATGAACAAGCTGGGCGGCATCTCGACCCTCATCTCGATGGCCGCCTCCATGGAGTCCGCCGGCGTCTGGGTGATGCTCCTCGTCATGCTCACGATCATGGTGGTCGCCACCGTCGTCACGGGTTCGGGCAACGCCGCGTTCTTCGCCTTCTCGCCGCTGCTTCCTGAAGCCGCCGCGAGCGTGGGCATCAACGCCGCCGTCCTCGCCGTGCCGGTGCAGCTCTCCGCGGGCATCGCCCGCACGATGTGCCCGATTGCCGGCGTGATCATCGCCGTGTCGGGCATCGCCGGCCTCTCGCCCTTTGAACTCGTGCGCCGCACCGCGCCCGTGATGATCCTCGCGCTGATCGTCAACGTCGCCGCCTCGGCCGTCTTCCTCTGATTTCCCTGATCCCCAAAACAAAGAAGGAGTTGAAGCCATGTCCGCTCTCCTCATCAAGAACGCCCGCGTCTTTGCGCCGAAGGACCTCGGCCGCAACGACGTGCTGATGGTGAACGACCGCATCGTCGCGGTCGCGCCCGATCTCGCGCCCGCCGGCATTCCCGACCTCGAGGTGCTCGACGCCGCGGGACGCATCCTGACGCCGGGCTTTTTCGACCAGCACATCCACGTGACGGGCGGCGGCGGCGAAGGCGGTCCCGCGACCCGCACGCCCGAACTCGTGCTCTCCGAGCTCATCCGCTGCGGCACCACCTCGGTCGTGGGCGTCTCGGGCACGGACTACACGACGCGCTCGATTCCGAACCTCCTCGCCAAGGTCCGGGCACTGCAGACCGAAGGCGTCTCGGCCTGGATGTATACGTCGAACTACAAGTACCCGGCCACCACGCTCACCGACTCGATCGCGAACGACCTCTTCTTCGTGCCGGAGGTGATCGGCGTCAAGATCGCCTTGGGCGACCACCGCTCGTCCTTCCCGACCACGCAGCAGGTGCTCGCCGTGTTGGCCGAGGTGCGCGTCGGCGCGATGATCGCCGGCAAGACCGGGTTCCTCCACATCCATACGGGCAACATCCCGGGCGCCTTCGCCATGTACGACGAGATCGTCGCCAAGGGCTTTCCCATCAAGCACATCCGCCCGACCCACTGCGGCCGCATCCGCCACGTCTTCGACTCCGCGGTGGAGTTCGCGAAGAAGGGCGGTTGGATCGACATCACGACGGGCGCTTCGTGCTGCTTCGACCACCCCGCGCAGGCCGTGATCGAGGCGGTCGGCATGGGCGTGAATCCGACGCACATCACGCTCTCCACCGACGGCCACGGGTCGGTTCCCCGCTTCAACGAGAAGGGCGAGATGGTGGGCCTCGGCGTGGGCGGCGTCGACGGGAACCTCAAGGAGACGATCCGCCTCATCCGCGACTACCAGATGCCGATCGAAGACGCGCTCATCTACACGACGAAGAACGTGGGCGACGCGCTCGGTCTCAAGGACCAGGGCCGCGTCGAGACGGGCGCCTGCGCCAACGCCTGCCTCTTCACTGAGGACTTCGAGCTCACGCACGTGGTCGCCCGCGGCCGCGTGATGATGCGCGAGGGCGAGGTGGTCGTGAAGGGCACGTTCGAGCTCTGACCGATCGTCGACGGGGGCGCCTCCTCTCGGGAGGCAGGCACCCCTGGACAAAGAAAGCCCGCCGGGAAGGGAGCATTCACTCTCCTTTCGGCGGGCTTTTTTCAAGCTTGGAGCGGCGGGACGCGCTGCTATTGGGCGTCCTCGGTCCTGCGCTTCCTCGTGCGGCGCTTCGGCGGGTTCGCCGGCGACCCGGGCCGGAGGTCGGCCGCCTCTTCGAGGGCCGCGGCCTTCTCGGGCGCATTGCACAAGGGCGACACGGGGCAATGCGCGCAGTCGGGATTGCGCGCCTTGCAGACGTAGCGACCGAAGAGCAGCAGCCAATGGTGGGCGTTCAATTTGTACTCCTCGGGCACCACCTTGAGGAGCTTCTCCTCGACCTCGGCCGGCGTCTTTCCGGGCGCGAATCCCGTGCGGTTGCAGACGCGGAAGATGTGCGTGTCCACCGCGATCGTCGGCTGGTGGAAGGCGACGTTGAGAACGACGTTGGCGGTCTTGCGGCCGACGCCGGGGAGCGCCGTGAGCGCCTTCATCGTCTGCGGAACCTCGCCGCCGTATTGGTCCACGAGCATGCGGCAGGTCTCAATGACGTGCGCGGCCTTCGTGCGGTAGAGGTTGATCGTCTGCACGTAGGGGATGAGGCCGTCGAGGCCCAACGCGAGGATCGCCTGAGGGGTGTTCGCGACGGGAAAGAGCTTTGCGGTGGCGAGGTTCACGCCCTTGTCGGTCGCCTGCGCGGAGAGCATCACGGCGACGAGAAGTTCGAAGGGCGTCGTGAAGTTGAGTTCCGACTTCGGGTCCGGATTGAGGGCGGCGAGCGCCGCCATGAAGGGGACGCGGTCCTTTTCAGGAAATGCCATTTTTGGGGGTGGGTCTCTTGGTGTGGAGAGGTTTTCGCTCGGGCTGCCGGGGATGCATGACGCAAGCGGTTCGGGCGGTTGAAGAGCGTTCAGCGCCGCGCCGCGCGCGCCTGTGCGAGGATGTCGGCCATGAAGCGCTTCTTGGCGGCCGTCTGGTCGGCGGGGGTTTCGCGGAGGCGCGCCAGACGCGCGTCCTCTTCGGCCGCGCGCCGGATGCGCCGCGCCCAGGCTTCTTCGTGGTGGAGCTTGGCGCGCCGCGCGTCCTCGTCCGTCCAGTCGCGGCCGGCCTCGACGAACTCAATGCAGTCCATCGGGCAGGCGGGGGCGCAGAGCGAGCACCCGGTGCAGCGCGACTCGATCACGGCGTGGAGGTGCTTCGGCCCTCCGGCGATCGCGTCCGTCGGGCACGCGCGCGAGCACCAGGCGCAGCCGATGCACTCGCCCGCACGGATGCGGGCGCGCGCGAAGGGCATCTCCTGACCGTACTCCGGGTCGAGCGGCGTCTCGGGGAGCCCGGTGAGGGCCGCGAGCCGGCGGATGCCGCGCGCCCCGCCCGGAGCGCAGCGGTTGATCGGCGCCGCGCCCGAGGCGATCGCCTCGGCGTAGGCGGCGCACCCGTCGAAGCCGCACTGGCGGCATTCGGTCTGTGGGAGCAGGTCGTCGATGGCCTGGGGCGAGGGATGAAGCGGGGGCGGGAGCATGGGGTTCCTTTACCAGAAATTTTCCACGACGAGCTGACCGGGCTTGCCGAAGCGGGGCGAGACGAGGCCGCGGGTCTTGAGGACCGCGCGCGTCGCAGCGATGAAGTCGGGGTTGCCGCAGAGCATCACGCGGGCGTCTTCGGGCGTGATGGTACGGTCGGCCGCACGTTCAAGGTCGCCCGACTCCACGAGGGCCGGGATGCGGCCCGAGAGGTCGCCCGCACGGGCGGGGTCCGTCTCGCGGGTCGTGGTGACGATGAGCTGCGGGCGGCGCCCTTCGGGGAGAGAGGCCACGAGTCCGCGCGCGAGCGCGGCCTCTTCGATGCGGCGCACGCTCTCGACGAGGACGATGTCCCGCCAGCTCTCCCAGACGCTCGCGGAGCGCAGGATCGAGGCGAAGGGCGAGAGGCCCGAGCCCGTTGCGAGGAGCCAGAGGGTCTTGCCGCCCGGGATGCGCGAGGGCGTCAAGGCGCCTTCGGCGCCGCCGTCAAGGAGCACCTCATCGCCCGGGTTGAGGGCGCAGATGCGGGACGACAGGCGGCCGCCGGGTACTTCGGTGATGAAGAACTCCAGAACGGGCGCCTCGGGCGTGGAGGCGATCGAGTAGCCGCGGATCACGGGCTCGCCCCCCTGAGGGTCGGCGAGTCCGAGGCGGGCGAACTGGCCCGGCTTGAAGTCGAACCCCTCGGGGCGCTCGAACTGGAGCACCCAGAGGGTCGGCGCCGCCTGGCGGCGCGAAAGAAGCTTGATGGTCTGCATGACTTGGCTTGCGTCCTGGGCCGGCGGGCGGAGGCGGCGGCGCCACATGCGCGCGCCGCGCGAAGCCCTTCGGCCGGGAGAATGAAGATGCAGAGATTCTAAAAAGAAGGCCCGCTCATTGGGCGGGCCTTTCCTGCAACAGCTTCTTGCCGCGGAAACGCTTCAGCGCTTGAGGAAGCGGATCTTGTTCTTCACGCCGCGCCACTGGTCGGCGTCGTCGGCGTAGGGCTTGCGGTGCGTGATCGAAGGCCATTCGCGGGCGAGCTCGGCGTTGAGCTCGATGAACTCCTTCTGATCCTCGGGGACGTCCTCTTCGGCGAAGATGGCCGCTTCCGGGCATTCCGGGATGCAGACGGCGCAGTCGATGCACTCATCGGGGTCGATCACGAGGAAGTTCGGACCTTCGCGGAAGCAGTCCACCGGGCAGACGTCCACGCAGTCGGTACGCTTGCAGCCGATGCAGGCTTCGCAGACAACATGAGGCATGTTCTGGGTTCTCCAACAGGGAAGGGCCGGCATCCGCCCACGGCGGGATGTTCCGACGTGAAGGACCGGCCTGGAATATCTGAGGGGGCGGATTCTACTCGTTTCTGCTGCTGATTGGCTTAAGAAAACTGCCCGGAAGCGCCTTGATCATCCTCGAAAAAGAGAATGGTTCTCGACTGAGAGGGAAGGAATCGATGGGGCGCAAACGGCTCCGGTCAGTCGATAAAGCTACTCTTCGCGGCCACCGCCTCCGGGACGGCGAGCCCGATCGCGGCGGCGGCGCTGCGGTTGATGAGGGGTTGGCGAGCGTCCTGGAAGGCGACCGGCGTCGCGGCGGGCGTGCGCTTCCCTTCGAGAATGTCGGCGCCCAAGGCGCCGGTCATGCGGCCGAGCTCGTAGTAGTCGACCGAAATGGAGGCGAGAGCCCCCGCCCGCACCATCGCGGAGTCGCTCGCGACCACCGGGAGCTTCGCGTCGCGCGCGAGCTTCGCGACCGTCGCGGCGGCCGACGCGAGCACGTTGTCGGTCGGGAGCCACAGGCCGCAGACCTTCCCCTTCATCGAGGTGATCGCCTGCGGGACGTCGTTCACCGAGCCGGCGGCGGCCTCGAGGACCTTCACGCCGCGCTTCTGGGCTTCCTCACGCAGGCGCGCCACCTGGAATTCGGCGTTCACCTCGGCCGGATTGAAGACGACGCCGATGGGGGCTGTCTTCGTTGCGTCCCCCGTAAGGGCGATGAGAAGGTCGAGCTGCGCGGCGATGGGCCCGAGGTTCGAGACGCCCGTGACGTTGTCGCCCGGGGCCTTGTCGGAGGCGACAACCTTCGCGGCCTCGAAGCTCGTCACGGCCGTGGCGACGATCGGAATCGTCTTCGTGGCGCGCGCCATCGCCTGGAGGGCGGGCGTCGAAGAGGCGAAGATCAACCGGGACTTGCCGGAGACGAAGCGCGTGCCGATGGCGGCGAGGGTCGCCTGGTCGCCCTGGGCGTTCTGGCGGTCGATGCGGATTCGTTCTCCGTCCTTCCATCCGCGCTCGGCCAAGGCGTCGATGAAGCCGCGCACGGTCGCGTCGAGCGCTTCGTGCTCAACCAACTGCACGACGCCCACGGGAATGAGGTCGGGGGTTGCCGCCGCAGCGGCGGGGGCGGCGGCCGTCTTCTTCTCTTCGCCGCAGCCCGTGAGGAGCGCGGGGAGAAGGAGCGCCGAGGCGGCGAGTCCCGCGGCGCGCAGACACGTGCGGCGCGAGAAGAGCGGGAGTTGGGAGGAGGTGGTGGAAGCGTGCTTTGTCATCGGAGGCTCCGGTAACGTCGATGGAAGGAGAAGGTCTGAGCTGAAGACCGGCGGCTTCGACGGGCCTCCCGGGGCGTTTATGGAAGGGCGCCGCCTCCAGAAACGCAGAAGCCCGCAGAGCTGCGGGCTTCGAGGATTCGGTTCTGACGGTCAGAACGAACGACGCACCCGCAGCGAAGCGTACGGATACGCGTAATAAAAGGAGAAGGCGCCCGAGGCGCGGGGGTTCTGAGTCGTCATGCCGTTCACAATAGCAGACGCGGTGCGCCCGCCGCACCGGGTGTTTGTCGTAGTCGGAGCGCTCTGACCAAAAAAACGGCCTCGCGCAAGCCCCGTCCTTCAGGGCGAGGTTAGCGAGG
>ERZ833608.1227-NODE-1227-length-17371-cov-6.454435_pt1 | contig 17371 bp, 13 predicted proteins | sample MGYA00519694_ERZ833608 | MGnify/ENA primary metagenome ERZ833608 (study PRJEB31850, sample SAMEA3708742) | human gut metagenome | biome: human gut; feature: human-associated habitat; material: faeces | place: China | collected 2014 ... | reverse complement strand
CCTATGCGCTGCAGGAGGGCACTTCTCAGGATTCGCGTACGATTGACCGCTTGGCACATCTTTTGGAGTCCATCCCCACCGTCAACCTCGTGATTGCCGAAGACATTGTTCAGATGCTCCGTCGAGAGCTCAATGTTGATATCAACGACAAGATCCTCATTGCTCTCGCAGACCATATCGGCCTTGCTTTGGAGCGCGAGCGCAAGGGCGTCTCCTGTGAGAATCCGTTGCTGCTCGAGATCCAGCAGTTCTATCGCAAGGAGTATGCGCTTGCGGGCCGTGCGCTGCAGATTGTCAAGGAGTATATGGGCATCCAGATGAGCGAAGAAGAGCAGGGTTTTATTACGCTGCATATCGTCAACGCCACCATGCCGCAACGCTCCGACCGTCTCATCATCTCGGTTCAGCTTGTTCGCGACGTACTCGCAATTGTTTCCGATCGTTACGCTGCGACCCTCGACGACACCTCGTTGCCCTATGAGCGTTTCGTCCGCCACCTGCAGTTTTTCGCACAGCGGGCGCTTGACCCCGCGGCCGGGCAGATCAATGACGATGCGCTGTTCCGAATCGATGAAACTAAGTATCCGTGCGCGTTCTCGTGCGCGGACGCCATAGCCGCCCACTTGTCGTCTACCTATAACGTTGTCGTTACCGATGCCGAGAAGAGTTATCTCGCATATCACATTGTTAACCTGCTTGGAGAACCTGGTCTCTAGGCATAACGTGCCCACACATCGATTGATATAAGGCAAGGCTCACGGTCTTGTCTAGGGCACATCTGTCTTAATTTGCGGAAAAGGAAGGGGAGTACCGCTATGACCGCAAAAAAGAAGTTCAATTTCAAAGCGCCGTTGGAGGTGTTCGCGAAGTCGATCGTCCAGCCGATGATGTATCTCTCGGTTGCCGGCATTCTGCTCATCGTGGGCATCATTCTGACCAACAAGACCATCTGCGCTTTGGTCCCCGTACTGGGCTCCGGTCCGTTCCAGCTTGTGGGCGCCGTTGTCTACCAGTCGCTGATGTTTATCATCAACAACCTCTCGATTCTGTTCTGCGTGGGCATCGCCGGTGCCATGGCAAAGAAGAACAAGGGCCATGCTTCGCTGATCGCCCTGATGTCGTTCTTCCTGTTCCTGCAGGCTAACAACATCGTGCTCAACGCCACCGGCTCTCTTGCCGAAGCGAGCGGCATGCTCGGCCTTACCGGAACCGGCCAGAGCACCGTTATGGGCATTCAGGTGCTCGATACCGGCGTGTTTGGCGGCATCATTCTTGGTTGCATCACCGGTGCCGTGTTCAACAAGTACTCGAACAAGCAGTTCCCCATTGCTCTTTCGATGTTCTCGGGCGTTCGCTTCCCGTTCCTGATCATGATCATCATTTCCTGGATCATGGGCGCTGGCTTCTGCATCGTTTGGCCTCCGGTTCAGGGCGCCATCTCCTCCGTTGCCGGCATCATTAAGGAGTCGGGCAACATCGGTCTGTTTATCTACGGCATGCTCAACAAGCTGCTCGTTCCCACCGGTCTGCACCACCTCATCTACACCCCGTTCCAGTTCTCCGATGTGGGTGGCACCCTGACGCTGGGCGATCAGGTTATCGCCGGCGCCTATCCCATCCGTGTTGCCGAGATGGCAATGACGGGCCAGCCCTTCTCCGATAGCACCTACTTCAACAGCTACACCTTCAACAACCTGTGGCCCTACATCGGCATCGGTCTCGCCTTTATCTTCACCGCTTACAAGGGGAACAAGGATAAGACCAAGGCCGTTATCATCCCGCTGATCATCACCGCCGTGCTCTCCTGCGTGACCGAGCCCATGGACTTCCTCTTTGTCTTTGCCGCTCCCGTGCTCTTTGTCGTTCACTCGGTTCTTTCCGGCATCTTCCTGGTCCTGCTCAAGGTCCTCTCCGTGCCCGCTTCGACTGCAGGCGGCATCATCAACATCGTGGTTTCCAACCTGGTCCTCGGTGTCGACAAGACCAACTGGCCGGTTATGCTGGTGCTTGGAGTCGTCAACGCCGCTCTGTACTTCTTCCTCTTCACCTTCCTTATTAAGAAGCTCAACCTCCACACGCCTGGTCGCGAGGAGGAGTCCGAGCTCGCCGAGTCCGTTGCCGAGGGCGAGGCCGCCGCGTCTGTCGCGGTGAAGCAGGGCGCTGTTGCCGCAGCTCCCGCAGAGGGCGTCGATGCGGGTATTGCCGACCTGGTCGCAGGTCTTGGCGGCAAGGACAACATCGAGGAGCTCGAGAACTGCTTTACGCGTCTCCGCGTGAACGTTAAGAACCCGGACCTCATCAATGAGGACCTCATCAACCACGTGCCCAACAGCGGCATCAACCGCAACGGCAATAATATCCAGATCATCTTTGGCATGAAGGTCGCCGAGATGCGCGACAAGGTCGAAAACGCAATTGAGAAGGAGCAGTAAACAATGATCATTACTCTGTGTGGTGGCGGATCCACCTTTACCCCCGGCATCGTCAAGTCCATCGCCCTGCGCAAGGACGAGCTCGATGTTGATGAGATTCGTCTGTACGACATCAACGAGGAGCGCCAGCGCAAGATCGGCGTGCTCGTGGACTGGATTTTGCACGAGGACCTCGGCCTGGACATCAAGCTCACGGTGACCACCGACAAAAAGACGGCTTTTACCGACGCGAGCTTCGTGTTCGCCCAGATGCGCGTGGGCGGCTATGCCATGCGCGAGCAGGACGAGAAGATCCCCCTGCGTCACGGCTGCGTGGGTCAGGAGACTTGCGGTTGCGGCGGCCTTGCCTACGGCATGCGCACCATCTTCCCCATGGTCGAGCTGATCGATGACGTTGAGAAGTACGCCAAGAAGGACTACTGGATTCTCAACTACTCCAACCCTGCCGCCATCGTCTCCGAGGGCTGCCGTGTGCTGCGTCCCAACGCTCGCATCATCAACATCTGCGACATGCCGATCGCGATCATCGACGTGGTTTGCGCCGCGCTCGATATCGACAAGAAGGATGTCGAGTACGATTACTTTGGCCTCAACCACTTTGGTTGGTTCACCTCGATCCGCCACAAGGGCGAGGAGGTGCTCCCGCAGCTGCGCGAGTACATCAAGGAGCACCAGATCCTGCTGCCCGACTCCTACCTCAAGGGCATGGGCTCGCTCATGGCAAAGAAGCCCGAGGAGACCGCCGACGAGCACCCCGAGCAGAACCGCCACACCAAGGGCAGCTGGTACTACGTCTGGAAGGGCGAGTACGAGATCATGGAGTGCTTCCCGGAGTACCTGCCCAACACGTACCTGAACTACTACCTGCAGCAGAAGGAGTTCGTCGAGCATTCCAACCCTGAGCGCACCCGTGCGAATGAGGTCGAGGAGACGCGCGAGAAGAACCTCTTTGATGGCATCGATCACTACGAGAAGACGGGCGAGATCGACGAGAGCACGTTCTATGCGGGCAGCCACGGCGACTGGATTGCCGACTTGGCTATCGCTCTGAAGAACGACACCAAGCAGCGCTTCCTGGTCATTTGCGAGAACAAGGGCGCTATCCCCAACATGCCCTACGACGCCATGGTCGAGCTGCCTGCCTACATTGGCAAGAACGGCCCCGAGGTCATCAGCCGCGACAACATTCCGCTGTTCCAGCAGGGCCTCATGATGCAGCAGCTGAACTCCGAGAAGCTCGTGGTCGAGGCTACGATCGAGGGTTCGTACGAGAAGGCTCTCAAGGCCTTTACGCTGAACAAGACCGTGCCGTCGATGAAGGTCGCCAAGGAAGTTCTCGACGACATGATCGAGGCCAACAAGGGTTACTGGCCCGAGCTTAAGTAAAAGCAACAGGGTCGCTGACAGCATACCTGGAGCAATGCCCCGTCCACGTGATTGCGTGGGCGGGGCATTTTCATTTGGTAACGCGTTTTATCAAATATGGCATTTATCTGCGGAAATGTTCGTTTTCACCGCTAAGGACGACATTTCATACCGCCTGCCGAACCGTGTTGTTGCCAAACAACTTTTTAGGTCAGTGTGTTGCATGTAGCATTTTCGCCCGGCCTCGCCTCCGGGCTGCCGCATGAGAGGGGATCTTATGGCACGACTGCATGTAATGGAACGCAGCCACGCTCAGGCCGTCATGGACGACCTGCACGATGCGCTCGGACGCCGTCTGGCGGTGAGTTCGCTCGCCCCGTGCCCCGTTGAGTTTACGGCGGCGCTCGTCAACCTGTGCTCGACGCAGAGCTGCGGCAAGTGTACGCCCTGCCGCGTGGGCCTGAGCGCGCTGAGCGATCTGCTCGCCGATGTGCTCGAGGGCCGCGCCGACGAGTCCACGCTCAACTTGATCGAGCGCACGGCTCGCACCATCTATCTTTCAAGTGACTGCGCCATCGGTTACGAGGCCGGCGCTATGGCGCTTACGGCTATCCGCGGTTTCCGCGACGATTTTGAGCACCACATCCGCGAACACTCCTGTGGCTTTGACCGCGAGGCCCGCGTCCCGTGCGTCTCGGGCTGCCCAGCGCACGTCGACATTCCCGGTTACATTTCGCTGGTCGAGGCCGGCCGCTATGCCGATGCCGTCAAGGTCATCCGCAAGAACAACCCGCTGCCGCTCGTTTGCGGCCTGGTGTGCGAGCATCCCTGCGAGATGCACTGCCGTCGCGGCATGGTCGACGATCCCATGAACATCCTCGCCCTCAAGCGCTTTGCTGTTGAGCACAGTGACCTCAACGATTACAAGCCCAGCGTGGCCGACAACACCGGCAAGCGCATCGCCGTGATTGGTGGCGGCCCGGCCGGCCTTTCCTGTGCCTACTACCTGGCCGTGATGGGCCATAAGGTGACGATCTTTGAGCAGCGTCACCACTTGGGCGGCATGTTGCGCTACGGCATCCCCAGCTACCGCCTGCCGCGCGAGCGCCTGCAGGCCGAGATCGACTGGATCTTGAGCGCCGGCCTCGACGTGGAACTCGACCACTCCGTCAACGGCGAGGAGCTTGCCCGCCTGCGCGACGAGTTCGATGCCGTCTACCTGGCCATTGGCGCCCACAGCGATAAGAAGCTCGGCCTTCCGGGCGAAGAGGCGCCCGGCGTGGAGTCGGCCGTCAAGATGCTGCGCGCCATCGGCGACGATGAGCTGCCCGACCTGAGCGGCCAGCGCGTGTGCGTCATCGGCGGCGGCAATGTGGCCATGGACGTGGCACGCTCCGCCGTGCGCTGCGGTGCCGAAAAGGTGAGCATCGTCTACCGCCGTCGCATCTGCGATATGACGGCACAGGACGCCGAGATCGCCGGCGCCCAGGCCGAGGGCTGCGAGGTTCTGGAGCTCACGGCCCCGCTCGCTATCGAGACGGGCGAGGACGGTCGCGTGAGCGGCCTGCGCGTGCAGCCGCAGATTATCGGCGAGCCCCGTCGTGGGCGTCCGGCCCCGCGTGCCGCCGCCACGCCCGAGCGCGTCATTCCCTGCGAGCGCGTGTTTGTGGCCATTGGCCAGGACATCGATTCCAAGCCGTTTGAGGACATGGGCATCGCCTGCAAGTGGGGTCGCGTCGTCACCGATTCGGACGGCGCCGTGCCCAACTTCGATGGTCTCTTTAGCGGCGGCGACTGCCAGACCGGTCCCGCCACCGTCATCCGAGCCATCAACGCCGGTCGCGTTGCTTCGGCAAATATCGACCGCTACCTGGGCTTTGACCACAAGATCAAGCTCGACGTTGAGTTGCCGACCGTGCAGTTCAAGGGCAAGCACGAGTGCGGCCGCTGCGAGCTGGGCGAGCGCGAGGCCGGCGAGCGCATCCACGATTGGAATCTGGTCGAGCAGGGCCTTACCGAAGAGGAGGCACGCCAGGAGGCAAGCCGCTGCCTGCGTTGCGACCACTTTGGTTTTGGCGCGTTCCGCGGAGGGAGGAACCTGGAATGGTAGAGCCCAACAAAACCACTGTCAGCGACAACACCGAAAGCGGAGCACTCAACATGGTTAAGCTCACGATCGATAATTGCGAGGTCGTGGTGCCCGAGCACACCACGATCCTGGATGCGGCCAAGTCCGTCGGCATCCAGATTCCCACCCTGTGCTACCTGCGCGATCTGAACGAGATTGGCGGTTGCCGCGTGTGCGTGGTCGAGGTCGAGGGCTGCGACCAGCTGGTTGCCGCCTGCAACAACTACGTGCTCGACGGCATGGTGGTCCACACCAACAGCCCCAAGGCCCGCGAGGCGCGTCGCACCAACGTGCAGCTGCTGCTGTCCCAGCACGACTCGCGCTGTACGAGCTGCGTGCGCAGTGGGAACTGCAACCTGCAGACCATCGCCAACGACCTGGGCATCTTCTATCTGCCGTACGAACAGCACCTGGCACGCGAGGGCTGGGACTTCGATTTCCCCATCATCCGCGATAACGACAAGTGCATCAAATGTATGCGCTGCATCAAGGTGTGCGAGAGCGTGCAGGGCTTAGGGATTTGGGACCTGACCAACCGTGCCACGCATACCGCCGTGGGTACCCGTGGGCGTGCGCCGATCGGCAAGACCGATTGCGTCGCGTGCGGTCAGTGCATCACGCATTGCCCGACGGGCGCCCTGCGCGAGCGTGACGATACCGAGACCGTGTTCGACGCCATCGCTGATCCCGACAAGATCGTGCTGGTGCAGATTGCGCCGGCCGTGCGTAGCGCCTGGGGCGAGGAGCTCGGCATTCCGCGCGAGGAGGCCACCGTCGAGCGCCTGGCTTGCGCACTGCGCCGCGTGGGCTTTGAGTACGTGTTCGACACCGACTTCTCGGCCGATCTCACCATTATGGAGGAGGGTTCCGAGCTGCTCGAGCGCCTGGGTAAGGCCGCCACGGGCGAAGGTGACAGCCGCGGCTGGCCCATGTTCACGAGCTGCTGCCCGGGCTGGGTACGCTTTGTGAAAGCACACTATCCGGAGTTTGTCGACAGCCTGTCCACGTCAAAGTCGCCGCAGCAGATGTTCGGCGCCATCGCCAAGACCTACTACGCCAAGGTGCTGGGCGTGGAGCCCGAGCGTCTGTTTGTGGTGTCCGTGATGCCGTGTACGGCCAAGAAGGCCGAGTGTGCGCTGCCGAGCATGGTGGGCGAGGGAGGTTCACCCGACGTGGACGTTGCGCTGACGGTGCGCGAGATGGTGCGCATGATCCGCGCGAGCCACGTGAGCGTCGACACGCTGGTTGAGGAGCCGCTCGACGCGCCTCTGGGCTTTGGCACGGGCGCGGGTGTGATCTTCGGCGCCACGGGCGGCGTGATGGAGGCCGCCGTGCGCTCGGCCTATTACCTGGTGACGGGCAAGAACCCCGACGCCGACTTCTTTACCGACGTGCGCGGACTCGACGGCTGGAAGGAAGCCGTGGCCGATATCGATGGCACCAGGGTGCGCGTCGCCGTGGCGCACGGGCTGGGCAACGCCGCTCGTCTGCTCGACGCGATTCGCGACGGCCGCGTGAGCTATGACTTCGTTGAGGTCATGGCGTGCCCGGGCGGCTGCGTCGGTGGCGGCGGTCAGCCCATCCACGACGGCTGCGAGCTGGCAGCCGAGCGCGGTCAGGTGCTGTGGGGCCTGGATGCCGCTGCGGACATTCGCTTCTCGCACGAGAATCCCGATGTCCAGGCGTGCTACCGCGAGTTCTTGGGCGAGCCGCTCTCGCCGCTGGCCGAGGACCTGCTGCATACCGACCATCACGCATGGACGATGCCCAACGAGGGGGCGTGCTAACGATGCGCGCGTTTAATGTTGAGCTGTCGCGCCGGGGGTTTGCCTCGGCGCTCGCCGCGGGCGCTCTGTCGCTTGCGCTCGCGGGCTGTGGCGGCGGGGCTGCCGGTGCCGGGTCCGCCGCGGGCTCGGCTGCCACGGACGGCGCCGGTGCTGCTGCAGAGCCGGTCGAGGTACACGTCGCCTCGCTCAAGGGGCCGACCTCGATTGGCCTGGTGCAGTTTATGGACCAGGCTGCCGATGGCGAGACGGACAATGAGTTCGACTTTGCGATCAACACTGCCGCCGACGAGATTGTGCCCAAGGTCATTCAGGGCGATATCGACATTGCCCTGGTGCCCGCCAACGTGGCGAGCGTGCTCTACAACAAGACCGAGGGCGCGGTGCAGGTCATCGACATCAACACGCTGGGCGTGCTGAACGTTGTGACGGGCGACGCGAGTGTGGCCTCGTTTGGCGATCTGGCGGGCCATACCGTCTACATGACGGGCAAGGGCACCACGCCGGAGTACGTCATGAACTACCTGCTGGAGCGCGCGGGCCTGACCGGCCAGGTGACGCTCGAGTTTAAGAGCGAGCCCACCGAGGTGCTGTCGGCCCTGCTTGCCGACCCGTCCGCCGTGGGCGTGCTGCCGGAGCCGTTCAAGACCGCTGCCATCGCAAAGAGCGAAGGCAAACTGTCGGCGCCGGTGAGCCTGACCGATGCGTGGGATGAGCTGGCAGGTGACACTGGTTCGCGGTTGCTGACGGGTGTGACCGTGGTGCGCCGCGCGTTTGCCGAGGAACATCCCGAGGCCGTGGCGGAGTTCTTGAGCTGCCATGCGGCGAGCGTTAAGGCTGTCAATGCGGCGCCGGCAGACTGGGCACAGGCCGTGGTCGATGCCGGTATCGTCGACAACGCCAAGATTGCCGAGAAGGCGATTCCCGGGTGCATGCTTGTCTGCCAGACGGGGAAAGATATGAAGGCGGCGCTCGGTGGGTACCTGCAGGTGCTGGCCGATGCGGATGCGAGCGCCGTGGGCGGCAAGCTCCCGGCTGACGATTTCTACTACTTGGAGTAGCCCGTGCGTGCGTTTGCTCGACAAATGACAGAGTGCATGAAGGCGGTGGCGGCAGCAGGTGCCGTCGCCGCCTTTTGGCTTGCCGCGTGGATGCTGGCGGCGGCGCTGGTGGCGCAGCCGTTGATTTTGCCGGGGCCGGATGCGGTTGCCTTGGCGCTGCTGCGTCTGGTGTGCGATGGCGGTACCTGGGCGATTTTGGCGGGCTCGGGCGCGCGGATACTGGGCGGGCTGGCGCTTGCCGCGGTGTGTGGTGGCGTGCTTGCCGGGATTTCGTCACGCTCGCGGGCGTTTGCACGCCTGGTGGCTCCGGCGCTGTCGTTTGTAAAGGCGACGCCGGTCGCCTGCGTGGTGGTCCTGTTGCTTATCTGGCTGGGATCGGCGCGCGTGAGCATCGCCGCCGTCTTTTTGATGGCGCTGCCGGGCGTGTATTTTTCGCTGGCCGAGGGCTTGGCACAAGTGGATAAGCCGCTGGAGCAGATGTTTCGCCTGCATGGTGTGCGGGGATGGCGACTGTTTTGCGCCCATACCTGGCGCGAAGTCCTGCCGTTTGTGCTTTCGTGTGCGCGTGCCGTGATTGGCATGAGCTGGAAGGCCGGCGTGGCAGCCGAGCTGATCGGCATGGCGGCAGGCACCGTGGGCGAGCGCATCTATCAGGCAAAGCTTTTGATCGAGACGGCTGATCTGCTGGCGTGGACCGTGCTGGTCGTTGCCGCCTCGTGGGCGTGCGAGCGCGTGCTGGTGTGGCTGCTGCGGGTTTCGGGACCCGTGGCGTGGCGTGTTGCCGTGCGGGCACATGGGCATGGATTGCGCGGGCGTGCGGGGGCTGTGAGCGATGGCGCTGCGGCGGAGCTTGCGCTTGCCGTGGGCGATCGCGCGCCCTGGGCGCCGGCGCTGGATGGTCTGGTGCTCAACGTGCCTGCGGGTGGGCGTATCTGTGTGATGGGCGCTTCGGGCATGGGCAAGTCGACGCTGCTTTCGTTGGCAGCGGGGGAGTGCGCGCCGTGCTCGATGGTGTTTCAGGATGCACGCTTGGTCGAGTCCGCCTCGGCCCTGGATAACGTGCTGGTGTGCGCCGAAGCGCGTGTGGACGCTTCGAGCGCCGCGGCATTGCTGCGCCTGCTGGTGCCGGGAATCGATGTGCATGCTCGCGTGGCCGAGCTTTCGGGCGGACAGCGCCGTCGTGTCGAGATCGCCCGCGCCCTGCTGTGCCCGGGCGGCGCGGTGATTCTTGACGAGCCCTTTACCGGCCTGGATGCCGCCGCGCGCGATGCGACGACCAAGGTCGTGCTCGACCTGCTCGACGGCCGCACGCTCTTGCTCGCCACACATGACGTCTCCGACGCTCAGACCCTCGATATCTCGGGCATCATCACGCTCTAAAAACTAACTCAGCAACAAAATGATTCGTTTTCCTCCGTCCCCATGGGGTCGAGTGTGGTATTCTAACTGCGGGGTAATACTTAGGGATACCAAGTAATACCAACGCCGCAGAAACAAACTCTGGATGCGGGCCAATCGGGTTGCCTTCACAGCCCGTCGCCCAGCCGCGTGGCCCGCATCTATCCGCACTACCGTCGTTTCAAAAAGGAAGCGCCATGGCAGAACACATGACCCCCGTAGTCGCGAAGGTCTTGCCCGAGGAGAAGGCAGCCTTCGCGGCGGCAACCCAGCTCGTGGGCACCACGCCGTCCAACGCCATCCGCATGTTTATCGCCGCGTTCAATCGCTGCGGCACCTTCCCGTTCGACATCTCGCCCAGCGGGGCCTTTGGCACTGCGCCTGATTCTCATCAATAAGTGATCCGTTTTCCTCCGTCCCCATGGGATCAGCTCTCTGCCGAGTTGTGGTAGAACTAGGGAACGGTTTTGAGGAGGTTGGCATGCTCAATGCGATGATTTGGGCGCTTGCCTGTTTTGGCGTCGTCGCTGCCGATATTGCCCTGAGCGTCGTTTTGTTCTCCGCCCTTGGCGTCGCGTCGGTGTTCATGGGTTTTTCGCTCGATGACCTCGACATTCAATTGCTTCAGGCCGTCGCGCAGACGGCATCGTTTTTAATGGCGCTGCTGTGGTGGCGTTATCTGTGGCCGCGTTCGTTTATGGCACGCCGGCAGGGCGAGCGCCCGCTCGGCGGGGGAGAGCGTGGGGCGTGGAAACGCATCGTCTGCGTTATCGTGATTGGCCTGGCCCTGCAGGTGGTCGTTGGCTACGTGACCGACGCCGTGCTGTCGCTGCTGCCCGATGCCGCGGCCGACTACAGCGAGCTTGTCGAGGAAACGGGCATGGGCGATACCAACCTTCTTGCCGTCCTGACCACGGTGCTCGGCGCTCCGTTTTGCGAGGAGTTGCTGGTGCGCGGCGTTATTTTTGAGTTTTCGCTCCGAGCGTTTAATCCGCAGTGCCGCCCACTTTGGAAACGCCGGCGTCGTGCGAGCGCGCAGGACGGCGCCATGGTGCCCTGGGCGGCCCCGAGCACGTGGGGTATCGCCGCGGCGATTGTGCTGCAGGCGGCAATCTTCGGTTTTATGCACATGAATTGGGTGCAGGGTTGCTACGCGGGTGCCGCCGGCCTCATCTTTGGTTGGGTGCTTGTGACGACCGGAAAGCTCCGCTACACGATCCTGCTGCACTTTGCCTTTAATGCCGGGTCGTATCTCATGACGTTGCTCTGGTTTGTAAACACGCCGTTCGACGTGGCAATCACGGTCGCTATCGCCGGCGTCATCCTCGTTGAGGCAATGCGCTCGCTGCGCCACGCGTGTGGGATGGACGCAGCGAGCGCACCGCTGCCCTAGTTACGACGCCCGCCTCCGTTGGCACCCTGACGCCCCTGAGCTGCACGGTTGCGGCCTGCGGTGTTCTGCGCACGCGACATGCCGCCGTGACCCTTGCTGCCTTTGGGTCCCTTGCCGCCAGCACCACCGTGCGGCTTGCCGCCCTTCTTGCCGGTGCCGTGTCCGCCGCCAGCAGACGTCTCGCCCGGGCGCGGGGGCACGGGGCGAATCAGGCAATGCTTGGTGTAGCCAATCAGATCGCGGCGGCCGGCTTTTTCCAGCGCCTCGCGCACGAGCTTGTAGTTCTCGGGTTTGCGATACTGGATGAGCGCGCGCTGCATGGCCTTTTCGTGCGGGTCGCGTGCCACGTAGATCGGCTGCATGGTGCGTGGGTCCACGCCGGTGTAGTACATGCAGGTCGACATGGTGGACGGGGTGGGGTAGAAGTCCTGCACCTGTTCGGGCATGTAGCCCATGTCGCGCACGGCCTCGGCAAGGTCCACAGCTTCCTTCATCGTCGAGCCGGGATGGCTCGAGATCAGGTACGGCACCACGTACTGCTTGAGTCCGTATTCGCGGTTCAGGCGTTCAAATTTACGGCAGAACGCGTCGTAGACGGCGCGGCTCGGCTTGCCCATCACGGAGAGCACCGCGTCGCTCACATGCTCGGGCGCTACGCGCAGCTGGCCCGAGACATGGTGCTCCAGCAGCTCGCGCAAAAACTCGTCCGAGGCGTCGGCCATGGTGTAGTCAAAACGGATGCCGCTGCGGACGAAGACCTTCTTGACGCCCGGCAGCTGACGCAGGTCGCGCAGCAGCTGCGTGTAGCCGCTCTCGTCGACCACCATGTTCTTGCATACGCTCGGCCACAGGCAGCGCTTGTTCTTGCACACGCCGTGCTTGAGCTGCTTGTCGCAGGCTGGGCGGCTAAAGTTTGCGGTCGGTCCGCCCACGTCGTTGATATAGCCCTTAAACTCGGGATCGCGCGTGAGCAGCTCGGCCTCGCGCATAATTGAGTCGTGGCTGCGCATCTGCAGCACGCGGCCCTGGTGGAAGGTCAGCGCGCAAAACGAGCACTCGCCAAAGCAGCCACGGTTTGAGCTAATGGAAAACTTGATCTCGGCAAAGGCCGGCACGCCGCCTGCCGCGTCGTAGTCGGGATGCCAATCGCGTGCGTAGGGGAGCTCGGCCACCTCGTCCATCTCATCGGTGGTGAGCGTCGCCGATGGCGGGTTCTGCACCACATAGACGCTGTTGGGGTAGGGCTCTACCAGGCGATGGCCGGTGATGGGGTCCATATTCTGCTGCTGCACGTTAAAGCTGCGCGCGTAGTTGAGCTTGTCGGCGGCGAGGTCGTCCCAGCTGGGCAGCAGGTCGTAGTCATAGACCTCGTCGAGCGAGCCTGTGCGGTAAACGGTGCCGTTGATATAGGTGATCTGATCGATGGGCAGTCCCGCGTCGAGCGCGTCGGCGATCTCGACGATTGCGTGCTCGCCCATGCCGTAGATGAGGATGTCGGCGCCCGAGTCGAGCAGTACCGAACGCTTGAGCTTGTCCTGCCAGTAGTCGTAGTGGGCCAGGCGGCGCAGGCTTGCCTCGATGCCGCCGATGATGACGGGAGCGTCCTTGAACGTCTGGCGGATGAGGTTGCCGTAGACCGTGACGGCACGGTTGGGGCGGTGACCTTCCTCGCCGCCGGGGGTATAGGCGTCGGTGTGGCGGCGGTGCTTGGTCACCGAATAGTGGTTGACCATGGAGTCCATGTTGCCGGCGCTGACGAGAAAGCCCAGGCGCGGCTCGCCGAGCACCGTGATGCTGGCGGGGTCGGTCCAGTCGGGCTGGCAGATGATGCCCACTTTGTAGCCGTGCGCGTCGAGGACGCGGCTGATGATGGCCATACCAAAGCTGGGGTGGTCCACGTAGGCGTCACCGCAGATGTAGACAAAGTCGCACTGGTCCCAGCCGCGCGCATCCATGTCGGCGCGGCTGACGGGGAGGAACTTATCGCGGCCCGGGCGCCAGGGGCGGGCGGGTGTGGCCTTGGCGGTTGTGGCCTGCGCCTTGCCGCCGCGCTTTTGCTGCTGGCCTTGTTTGCCCTGCTGACTGCGCTGGTTGTTCTGAGCGTGCTGAGGCTTTTTTGCCACGATCCCTCCCGGTGTTTGTATGCTGCACGTAATTGTAACCAGTCTTTTTGGGACGGGGCTAAAAAGACTGGTGGAGTACACGAGCTGGCGGATCGGCGTGTCGGTGCGGGTGTCGTTTGTTTCCAGACTGTGTATCCCTGCGCTGAAGGGTTCGTCTCGCGCGCACGCCATGTTGTCAATGGGTTACAGTATGAACGGCGGCTATATGTCCGCCAACGCACGAGAGGGTCGTCAACAAGGAGGATGCACGACGATGCAGCGTGCCAAACAGATATCGGAGTCCATCGAACTGGGCATTATCCTGGCGCTCGCCGGTGGCTTTATGGACGTTTATTCGTACATTGGGCGCGACCATGTTTTCGCCAACGCGCAGACGGGCAACATCCTGCTGGTGGGCGTGAGCATCTCGGAGGGCAACTGGGCGCTGGCGGGACGCTATTTCTTTCCCGTGGTGTCGTTTGCCGTGGGCATTATGCTTGCTGACCTGGTTCACGAGCGGTTTGGCAGTGTGATTCACTGGCGCCAGGTGACGGTGTTTTTTGAAGCCGTCATCTTGCTGGGCGTGAGCTTTATCCCGGGCGGCGATTTCAACCTGCTCGCCAACTGCCTCACTTCGTTTGCCTGCGGCATGCAGGTCGAGAGCTTCCGCAAGATTCACGGTCACGGCATCGCCACGACCATGTGCATTGGCAACTTGCGCAACGCGCTGCAAAACGTGGACGATTACATCATCACCCACAAGCGCGGCTTTTTGGAAAACGGCCTGCTGTACTTTGGCGTGATCTTTACCTTTGTGTTTGGCGCTGTGCTGGGCAACTGGTGTATTGAGCGCATGGGCCTGCACGCTATCGTCGTGGCGAGCGTGCTGCTGTTTGTCGCGTTTGCCATCATGTTTATCGACCGCGAGCGCGACTTGCGTTTTCGCTGGAAGGTTGCGGCCGAGGCTTGGAAAGAGGGCTGTCGAAAGTAACCGAATGCGGCAAAGGGGCTGTCCCTTTGCCGCATTATATTTTCATCTTCTGTTGAAACGCTTTAACACTTTTGATGTTCTCGCGTGTTTTTTGTTTCAAAAGCGTTAGGATGGGACTCATAGCGCGGGGCGTAATGGGTGCCCCGCACACGATGGGAGGCTATCAATGGCTAATCGTTTCGTTCTCAATACCATCTCTTATCATGGTTCCGGCGCCATCAAGGAGATCCCCGGCGAGCTCCAGCGTCGCGGCTACAAGAAGATCTTCGTCTGCTCCGACCCCGATCTGGTCAAGTTTGGCGTTACCGCTAAGGTGACCGACGAGCTCGACGCTGCCGGCATCGCTTGGAGCCTCTACTCCGAGATCAAGCCCAACCCCACCATCCAGAACGTCAAGGACGGCGTCGAGGCCTACAAGGCGTCCGGCGCTGACATGATGGTCGCCATCGGCGGCGGCTCCTCCATGGACACCTGCAAGGGCATCGGCATCATCACCGCCAACCCGGAGTTTGCCGATGTGCTCTCCCTGGAAGGCGTTGCCGACACCAAGAACCCGTCCGTGCCGATCTTCGGCGTGCCGACCACCGCAGGCACCGCTTCGGAAACCACCATCAACTATGTGGTCACCGATACCGCCAACAAGCGTAAGTTCGTGGCCGTCGACCCGCACGACATTCCGATCGTCGCCTTCGTCGATCCTGATCTGACCGACTCCATGCCGCGCGGCCTCAAGGTCGCCACCGGTCTTGACGCCCTGACCCACGCCATTGAAGGCTACATCACTCCGGGCGCCTGGAGCCTGTCCGACTGCCTGAGCATGCAGACCATCCGCATGATTGCCAAGAACCTTGCCAAGAGCGCTGACGGCGACGTTCCTGCAGGCGAGCAGATGGCCTACGCCTCCTACATCACCGGCATGGCCTACTCCAACGTCGGCCTCGGTCTGGTGCATGGCATGGCCCACCCGCTGGGCGGCCGCCTCGGCGTTGCCCACGGCGTTGCCAACGGCATTCTGCTGGCACCGGTCATGGAATACAACAAGGACTTCACCGGCGAGAAGTATCGTGACATCGCCGACGCCTTCGGTGTCGAAGATGCCTACACCGGCGATCTCGAGACGGTTCGCGAAGAAGCCGTCCAGGCCGTGCACAAGCTCACCGTCGACCTGAAGAACCCGACCACCATCTCCGAAGTCGGCGCAACCGAAGCCGATCTGGAAGCACTGGCCCACGACGCCTTCAACGACGTGTGCACCCCGGGCAACCCGCGTCAGGCCACCGAAGAAGACATCCTCGCCATCTACAAGAGCCTGATGTAATGCGAAAACTCTCACGAATCGGCAATCGCATGCAGCGAATCTGCAGTGAAACCCGATTGTGAGAGAACATCGCTGAAAGCATTAAAAATCGTGGTGCGAAACTTCACAAAGCATTCGCACCACGATTTTTATATCTGCACATAAATTACGGATTAATCGAAACAATGTAAACAATAATCCGTGATTATCAATCGCAAGTATTGGAATTACTCGTGCTTTTCGCTCCACTCCTCATCGGTGGGAGTGTCATCGTACCATTCGCGGCCTTCCTGCTCGGCCAATTCCATCTGCTCGTTGATCCACGCCGCCTCCGCAGGATTGATATCGGCGGTGTCAAGCACCTTCTGCCATACCGGATACAGCAGATGCATCACCGGATATAGCGCGGTGAGCAGAATCTCCGGCTTATGTTTGCGCGAATGCTGTGGATGCGCGTCGAACGTGTTCTTGAAACGACGCATGTAATTGTTGAACGACGTGAGCGACGTGTCCATACGGCGGGCTGATGCCGGCGATCATACGCGGGCAGTACACGGTTTTCAGATCCTTGCCCAGCAGATGCAGCGAAATATCGATATCCTCATGCATCACATCGGCCTTGTCTCGGCACACTTCGTCAGAAATTTCGCGCCAAGCTGAAGCGCGGACCGCCATATTCGAGCCAAACAGCAACGGCTGGCCGCCATCGGCCTTGTAAATACGCTTGCGTGTGGAATTATCCCCACGCAAACCAAAATGGCGGCTCGGCAGATCGTAATACATCACCGGACCAGTGGCACCCATGGCCTCCGGATCCTCAGTGAAAATGCCGGACACCACTTCGACCCAATCCGGGCGAATCATGCAATCGGCGTCGAAACGGCCCAGAATGTCGCCGGTGGTGTGGTTCAAACCATAATCGCGCGTCGGAATCAGCCCCTGCTCCTCATCCTGATGCAGCAGACGGACGGGTGCTTCCGGGTGGTCTTTGATGAACTGCTCCACCATGGCCACCGTCGAATCGGTGGAACGATTGTCGACAACGATCACTTCATGGGGCATCACGGTCTGCCTAGTGGCATTCAACAGGCAATCGTTGATACGCTCCTCTTCATTCCAAGCGGGGATGACAATTGAAACGTTCAGCATAACTACCACAATAGCTCAGCCTGTACACGACGCCTATCGCTACAATAGGGAGCCATGAGCGACAGCGAACAGCGAATGAACAATACGCAGAGCGAAAACGGTGCGAACACCAGCGAACAGTGATGGGACCTCGGCACCCTGTTTCCAGCCAAAGGAGATCCCCGAAAACCACCGGAATGGCTGGGGCGTGCGCTGCTATACATCGCCATAGCCATTGTGGGGTTTACTTTCTGCTGGCGCAGCTGGGGCGAAATCGAATATCTGGTGATCG
>ERZ833608.1217-NODE-1217-length-17464-cov-3.720949_pt1 | contig 17464 bp, 9 predicted proteins | sample MGYA00519694_ERZ833608 | MGnify/ENA primary metagenome ERZ833608 (study PRJEB31850, sample SAMEA3708742) | human gut metagenome | biome: human gut; feature: human-associated habitat; material: faeces | place: China | collected 2014 ... | reverse complement strand
CTATTAACCCAAAAGAAGAGATACAGATCGTTTTAAAACGCTATCTGGAAAAGCCGGTCCTGTATTGTTACAGGAAAAGCCTGAAAAAGGGATAGATACAGGAAGGATAATAGGAAAAGTCCTGAAAAGAAGAAAGAGACAGCAGGAGAGAGTACAATGGATGGAAGAACAAAAGTATATGGGGTGATAGGAGATCCTGTGGAGCACTCCATGTCACCTCTTATGCATAACTTTTATGCCAGACGCACTGGAAAGGATCTGGTGTATGTTCCTTTTCATGTAAACCGAGGAACTGTAGAAATGGCAGTAAAAGGAGCATTTGCATTAAATATCCAGGGGATCAATGTTACCGTTCCCCACAAACAGGATGTGATGAAATGCTTAGAGGCTATTGACGAAGATGCCCTGGCTATTGGAGCTGTGAATACGCTGGTGCGCACAGAGCATGGTTACAAGGGATATAATACTGACGGTGCCGGCCTGAAACGGGTTATGGATGAGGCTGGTATCTCTATTACAGGAGAAAAATGTATTCTGCTGGGGGCGGGAGGCGCAGCCAAGGCAGCTGCTTATATCCTTGCAAAGTCCGGTGCAGCAGTTGTTTATATCTTAAACCGCAGCCTGGAGAAAGCTGCAGCCCTGGCAGATTATATCAACGGTGATACTTATTATAAAATCCTGTATCCGGAGCACAATCTTGTGCGTACCAAGGCTCAGTTCAAACTGTTGCAGAGCGTGGAGGAGCATACACCGGAGATGAAAAAATTCATTGACTCATGTATCTGAAAAAGTTTTTAATGACGATAGCGGCAGCTCTTTGCATGTTGCCGCTATCTGCAATTAATCCCCAAAATAGTAAAATGAAAGAATTGAATGTAAAGAAAGTAAGTGCGGCCAATATACCGGTAGAGTCGGTTCCGGCTCTTCTGGATGAAGAGAAGGTGGCGTTTCAGCCCGTAAACACAGTGAATTGGGCTGCTTTTCCTTATACTCCCGATGTGGAATTCCGCATAGCGCATACGGAAGATGCCATTCTGCTGCATTTCAAGGTAAGGGAAGCGAGTGTACGCGCAGTTGCAGGCCACGATAACGGTCCGGTTTGGGAAGATGCGTGTGTAGAGTTCTTCTCTGTGCCTGCCGATGACGGAGTGTACTACAATATGGAGTGTAATTGTGCCGGGACTCTGCTTATTGGGGCAGGTGCCGGACGTGGAAACCGCCAGCATGCCCCGCAAGAGGTGCTCGATAAAGTACAGCGTTGGGCTTCTTTGGGACGTGAGGCTTTCGACGAAAGAGTAGGTGAGTGTGCCTGGGAAGTGGCCCTGGTCATCCCTTATTCCGCTTTCTTCCTGCATGACATCACTTCGTTGGATGGAAAGACGCTCCGTGCCAATTTTTATAAATGCGGTGACAAGCTCCAGACTCCCCATTTCCTTTCCTGGAATCCGATAGGTCTGGAGAAGCCGAACTTCCATTGCCCGGAGTTCTTCGGTACCCTGCATTTCGAGTAGTAGTAGAACAAAAAATTACTCAACCTGCCCTCACCACTATCACCGCTTTTCTGAAACTCCCTATTCATCGCCCTTTCAAGGGTGAGTGAGAGCAAATAAAAAGGGTGAGGGCAAATTTTACCCTCACCCTTCCGAGCGTACCCGGTTGCTTCCTGCTTCTTTCCCCGTCTTTTATAGGACAAGACAGACCATTGTCTACAGAAACAGTATAATAAATACCCTTTATATACTTAATCCGTTAGTTCACAACACTGAACAGTTTGTTCCAGCATTAGAGAACACTTTGTTTCAGTATAGAAAAACACTTTGTTTTCATATAATGGAACGAACTGTTTTGTTAAGGGAAACAAAGCGTTCTCTATAAGGAAACAAAATGTTTAGTTAAAGGAAACAGTTTGTTTTACTTAGCATACTGCCTGGAATGAATGTGCATCAAAAAATAGTAAAAGATAATGCAGGAACTATTGTAGAGGAATATAGAAAAGGGCACGAACTACGCAGACTTACAGAAAAGAATTTATTCATCCGTATTGTCTGCGTGATTCGTGCCCGAAGAAGGGTGTTTACTTCACGATTCCTTTGGAATTCTTGATGAAGTTGATGATATTGTGTATCTCGTCACTCATCGGTACTTGGTCTTCAATCTTCTGCAAGGCATCCTGCACGCTGAAGTTTCCCTGGTATACCAGACGGTAGGCATTTACGATATGGCGCAATACACGTTCGGTCACCTGGTGTTTGTGTTGAAGCACAGCAGCGTTGATACCGTGGTATTCTGCCGGATTACCGTTCATGATGATATAGGGCGGCACATCCTTTGATATGCGGCAGCCTGCCTGAATCAGTACCCAACTTCCAATGTGGCAGTATTGGTGCAGAATGACGTTGCTGCTCAGAATGGTGCAGTCGTCTATCTGACATTCTCCGGCTACGGTAGTCTTGATACCCAGTACACAATGGTTGCCTATCTGCACGTCGTGGCAGAGGTGTACACCATCCATCAGGTAGTTTTCATTGCCGATGCGGGTGGCGCTTCCTGCATGGGTAGCACGGCTGACAACCACGTTCTCGCGGATGTCGTTATTATCACCGATAATCAGCATGCTGTTCTCTCCCGTATAATGGAAGTCTTGCGGTTCGGCACCCAGAACGGCATTGTGATGCACCTTGTTCCCTTTTCCCATGCGGGTACCGTGCAGAATTTTTGCCCCCGACATAATAATACAGTCATCACCGATTTCCACGTTCCCTTCGATAAATGCAAAGGGCTGGATGGTTACATTCTTGCCGATTTTTGCGGCAGAATCTACATAAGCTAACGGACTTATCATAGTAATTAGCGATTAATGATTAATGATTAGTGATAAATGGTTAGTGATTAGGATTTACTATTTCATTAATCGCTAATCACTAATCACTTATCGCTCATTTTATTCTCTTCCTCCTCCAAGCGCTTGATACAGACTGATGACTGCCTGCATGCTGCTGAAGGTGTCGGATACTTCTGCAAGCTGTGCGCTGAGGTAAGACTGCTCGGCAGACAAGACTTCCAGATAGGTCGACGTGCCTAAGTTAAACAATTCTTTTGTATCTGAGGCAGCTTGGCGGGCAGAATTTACTTGAATAGTGCGTGAAACGGCTTTGTCCTTCTCCATTTGATACAGGTGCAGGGCGTTGCTCACTTCATTTCCGGCATTCAGCAGGGCGGTTTGGAACTGAATCTTAGCCTGCTCCTCTTGTGCCTTGGCTTGTTTCAGACGGGCAATGTTGGCACCGCGATAGAACAAGGGTTGCGTCAGCGAACCGATGGCGGAAGCCAGCAGTTTACCCGGGTTGACGATACCTGCACCGGAGTTATTGGTCCAGCCTCCCGAACCGCTCAATGTAATCTGCGGGTAGAAAGCGGCACGGGCGCTGTTGGTATTATAGTAGCTGGCAGCCAGTGACATCTCGGCAGCTTTCACGTCCGGACGGTTGGATAGCAACTGCAAGGGGATACCTACTGAAAATTCCGTAGGCAGCTGTTGCTCTTCCAGCACACCGCGTGCGATGCTCTGTGCCGGTTGGTGCAACATCAGGCAGAGGGCGTTTTCGGTTTCGCGTATGCTCTGGCGTATGTCGGGCAGTGATGCCATGACTTGAGCGTAGGCAGTGCGGCTCTGCTCTACGGCAGCAGAAGTGGTTCCGTAGATGCCTGCATCTTTCATGGCTTGCACGGTCTCCAGGTTCTTTTTCAGAATCTCGACGGTGCCTTCGGTGATTTGCAGTTGGCGGTCCAGCATCAGCAGGGTGTAGTACATGTTGGCTACGCCGGCGATGACTTGCGTCTGAACGGCTTGTTCGTAGAATTGCGTCTGCTTCAAGCTAACCTTTGCTTGTCGCTTCGGGTTCAGCAGTTGACCGAAGAGGTCGACTTGCCAGCTTGCGGTGACGGGCAGGGAGTAGATTTGTGTAGCCTTTCCCTTGTCCCAGCTGCTGACGGTTCCTTGCGGAGACAAGGCAAGCATCGGAGCATAGGCAAGACGGGCAGACATCAGTGCGGCTTGTGCTTGTTTCACGTTCAAGGCGGCACTGCGCAGGTCACCGTTGTTGGTGAGTGCTTGCTCGATAAGTGTCTGCAGCTGCGGGTCTGTGAACACTTCTCTCCAAGGCAGATTACCGAAGTTGGCCGTATCTGCGGCTAATGTATCGTTCACGGACGCCGTGTCGCGATACAGTCCGGCAGTTGTTATGTCTTCGGGTCTGTCGTATGATTTGTAGATGTGGCAACTGCTCAATAAAGCAGTTGCGCACATCAGGCATATTATTTTCTTCATAATCGCTAATCGTTAATCACTATTTTGTATATTGTTCAATCTCCGGTTCTGCATCCGAGTTGTCCACATCTTCCCATTCCATCGGCTTGAATTTCTCCTGCAAGTACTGGAATGCCACGAACAGTGCGGGCACTATGAAGATTTGCAGAATCATACCGATTAACATACCGCCGATGGCAGACGTACCCAGCGTACGGTTACCGTTGGCACCCGCACCGGAAGCAAACATCAGCGGGAGCAGACCGACAATCATTGCCAACGACGTCATCAAGATAGGACGCAGACGGGCTGCGGCACCCAATACGGCTGCCCAGGTGATACTCATACCCATTCTGCGGCGTTCGAGGGCAAACTCTACAATCAAGATGGCATTCTTGGCCAACAGACCCATCAACATGATGAGGGCAATCTGCATATAGATGTCATTGGACATCGTACCCAGAATCATTTTCAGTGCCGGGATGCTGCCCAATGCGCCTATACCGCCTACAAAGAGGAAGCTACCCAGCAGACCGAACGGCACGGACAGCAATACGGATAAAGGCAGGATGTAGCTTTCGTACTGGGCACTCAGCAACAGATAAACGAATACGAAGCACAATATGAAGATGAGTCCCGTAGTGCTGCCACTCGTTTCGGCCTCTTCACGCGCCATACCTCCCAACTCATAACCGAAACCGGCAGGCAGGTTTTCCTGCGCCACTTCGGCAATGGCTTGCAGAGCCTGACCGGAAGTGTAGCCTGATGCGGGAGCCACCATCACCTTCATGGAGGTGTAGAGGTTGAAACGGCTGATGACGTCAGGACCATATACTTTCTTGATGGAGATGAACTGCGTGATAGGTGCCATCTCGTTGCCGTTGCGCACCTTGATGCTTTGCAGTGTTTCCATATTCTTGGTAGCATCAGGTTCGGCTTGTACCATTACGCGGTACATCTTACCGAAGCTGTTGAAGTTGGAAGCATACAAACCACCGTAATATCCCTGCAAGGTAGTCAAGATATCATTGGGGCTGATGCCTGCTTTCTTACAAGCGGCAGCATCAATGTCCAGCTGGTATTGCGGGAAGTGGGGGTTGAAGGAGGTCTTGGCGGAGTTGATTTCCGGACGCGCTTCCAGGGCAGCAGTATAGTTGTTCACCACGTCGAAGAAGTGGTCCAAATCACCACCCGTCTTGTCCTGCATGTTCAACTCGATGTCGCTTGAAGCCGAGTAACCCGGAATCATAGGCGGCGCGAAGAACAATACCTGCGCTTCCTTGATAATCTTTTGGGCGCGCATGTACAAAGTGGCGTACACAATCGTGGAGTTCTGCATCGTGGAACGTTCTTCCCAGTTCTTCAGCTTGATGATGAGTGAACCGTAGGAGGGGCCTTGACCGCCCAAGAAGCTATAACCTGAGATAACGGTACGTGACTGTACGGCAGGGTCTGCAGCAACCAAGCTGTCCACACGGTTCAAAATCTCTTGTGCGCGTTCTTGTGAAGTGCCCGGAGGCAGTGTCACAGCGCCCATGATGGTACCGGTGTCTTCGTTGGGCACCATACCGGTCGGGGTTATCTGCATGAATACGCCCAACAGTACAATAGAGCCGATAACCAGTCCTGCCGATATCCAGCGTTTCTGGATGAAGAACAGCACTTGTTTCTTATACTTGCCCAAGATACCGTTGTATGAGTCATTGAAGGATTGTTTGAACTTGTCGGTAGTCATACCTGCCAACGCCAGCACACTGATGATAATCATCAAGCTACACAGAATGGGGTGTTCGCTGAAGCTGAACAGACCGAAAATCATGCCCAGGATAGCTACCGTCACGAAGAGCAGTGTAATGCCGGGACGCATCAACCGGCCTATAGAGTCGGCATAACGTGCAATCATAATCTTGCGGGCTTCCTTGGCGGCAACGCCTACACGCTCTTTCAGACTTTCGTGTCCGCCGTTGTGAGGTTTCAGGAAGATGGCACACAGCGCAGGACTCAGGGTCAGGGCGTTCAGAGCCGAGAAACCGATGGCAATCGCCATGGTCAAACCGAACTGACGGTAGAAAGTACCTGCCGTACCTCCCATGAAGCTCACGGGAACGAATACGGACATCATCACCAACGTAATGGAGACGATGGCACCACCCAGTTCACTCATGGCGTCGATGGAAGCTGTACGGGCCGATTTGTAGCCCTGGTCCAGCTTGGCATGGACGCCCTCGACGACGACGATGGCATCATCGACCACAATCGCAATGGCAAGCACCATGGCCGAAAGGGTCAGCAAGTTGATACTGAAGCCAATCAGTTTCAATACGAAGAAGGTGGCAATCAACGCCACGGGAATGGCGATGGCGGGAATCAACGTGGAGCGCATATCCTGCAGGAAGATATACACTACGATGAACACCAGGATAAAGGCCTCGATCAATGTCTTGATTACCTCATGTATGGAAGCGAAGAGGAAGTCGTTGGCACTCTGTGCAATGTTTATCTTTAAGCCGGTGGGCAGTTTGCTGGAATAGTCGTCCAGTAGGGCCTCGATATCCGAGATGGTCTGCGTGGCATTACTGCCTGCCATCTGGAAAATGATACAACTCACGGCTTTATGTCCGTTTACCATATTGTTGAATCCGTATGACAGACGGCCCAGTTCCACATTTGCTACATCCTTCAGACGGAGTATTTCACCGTTCTCCAAGGCCTTGATGACAATGTTCTCGAACTCCGTAGTCTGTTGCAGACGTCCTTTGTAGCGCAGGGTATACTGGTAGGTTTGGTTACCGCGCTCACCCAACTGGCCGGGAGCCGCTTCGATGTTCTGTTCGCTCAAGGCGGCAACCACATCGTTGGGGATAAGTTTGTATTGGGCCATTACATCAGGTTTCAGCCAGATACGCATGGAGTAGTCTTGTCCCAATACCATGGCATCGCCCACACCGTTGACACGTTTCACCTCAGGGATAAGGTTGATGTTGGCGTAGTTTTCCAGGAACTCGATGTTGTACTGGTCTTTTTCATCATAGATGGAGAATACCATCAACATGGAAGTCTGGCGTTTACGGGTGGTTACACCGATTTTGGTAACTTCGGCAGGCAGCAAGCCTTGCGCCATGGAAACGCGGTTCTGTACGTTCACCGCTGCCATATCGGGGTCGGTACCTTGCTTGAAGTAGATGGAGATGTCGCCCGAACCGCTGTTGGTGGCGCTCGAACTCATATACATCATATTTTCCACACCGTTAATCTGGTCCTCCAGCGGAGCGATAACGGAGTTAAGCACCGTTTGGGCATTGGCACCTTGGTAAGTCGCACTTACCGATACGGTGGGAGGTGCAATGTCCGGGTATTGGGTGATAGGCAAGGTAGCCAGACCAATAACTCCTAAGATTACTATCAGGATGGAAATTACCGTTGATAGTACCGGACGGTTAATAAATCTATCTAATTTCATTTCATGAACAATTAAGGAATTAAAAATTGAAGAATTTTTTTATTTTTCATTCTTTCATTGAAACGCAGTCTGAATATTGCCTTCTTTCTGGTCTTTTAGAGCCTTCTGGTATTCGGCTTCCTTTTCAGCAGGCGTGATGGGCGTGATGGACTGTCCGTCCTTCAGGTTCTGTACCCCTTCGATAACGATTTTTTCGCCTGCTTTCAAACCTTCCGTCACGTAATAATACTTGCCGTCGTCTAAGCTGAACACTTTAACTTCGGTATTTTTCAGCGTGTTGTCCGGTTGCAGTACGAATACGAACTGCTTGTCCTGGATTTCGGTAGTGGCAGACTGTGGAATCATGATGACATCATGCAGCGGGTTGGGGAATACCACATTGCCGGTGCTTCCACTACGCAGCACGTTGTGCTTGTTGGGGAAGAGGGCACGCATGGTTACCGAACCGGTAGTCTGGTCAATGACTCCGCTGATTGTCTCCACGCGGCCACTGTCGGCATACATGGTTCCGTCGATGAGCTGCAACTGTACATTCGGCATCTTTTCCAGAATTTCCTTGGTGCTACCGCCTTCACGAATCTGTGACAAGAGTTGGCGTTCGGTCATGGAGAAGTAGGCGTACATTTCGGAGATGTCGGCAACGGTAGTCAGCGGGCTGGCTACGGAAGGACTAACCAAGCTACCTACGCGGTAGGGAATGCTACCTACTACACCGTCACTGGGGCTGGTTACACTGGTGTATGACAAATTGTTCTTGGCATTGACCAATTGGGCATTGGCTTGTGCTAGTTGTGCCTTTGTCTGTGCCAGCTGGTTTTCGGCCATTTGCAAATCGTAGTCACTGATGATGTTTTTCTTGTTCAGTTCACGTTTGTTGTTTACAGTCAGTTCTTGTGTGTTTACGGCAGCTTTGGCTGTTTCAACAGCAGCTTTGGCCGAATTTACGGCTGCCTGATACTGTACGGGGTCGATGCTGAACAACACTTGTCCTTTGCGCACTGTTGCGCCTTCATCCACGTGCAATTTTGTGATGAACCCACTCACCATCGGGCGGATTTCTACATCTTGTTTACCCTTGATAGTAGCAGGGTAGCTGTTTGTCAAGTTGGCAGTGGTGGTCTTTGCCTCAATCACTGCAAATTCGGGAGCTTTACCCGTTCCTTTGTCGCCTTGTCCGCAACTGCTGAGCAGTGCCAGGCAACATGCCAATAATACTAATCTACTCTTCATACTCTTTTTTGTTCTCTGTATAATTTTATATTCTTCTTTTTTTCGATTCTTGAAAGGCGTTTTTGTGTGTAATTCATGATTTAGAAATAAGGCAGGAAAAAGAAAACTGAATACTCCTATTCAGTTTTCGTCTGCAAAAATATTCTTTTCTTAGTATATAAGGTGTGAAACACTTCCTTTTTTAACTATGTTTCATACATAGATGAGAACGAAAGGACATTTTTTGATTAAAATACTGTAAAGCATACCGCTAATTGGCAGATAACCTTTATTTTTGCAGCATGTTAGAACGTAAACGCCATACTAAAATGAAGCCGCTTTTCCGTAGGTTGTTGGGGGGTGTTGCCATAGCTGCCGCACTGTATTCTTGTGCCAGTGTGGGCCGTATTGAAGGAGGACCTTATGATGAGACTCCTCCGCGTTTTATTTCCGGTACTCCCACGCCCGGCGCACTCCATCACAATAAAAATAAACTTTCCATTGAGTTCGACGAATTTATCAAGCTTGACAAGCCGAATGAGAAGATTGTAATATCCCCTCCGCAGGTGCAGCAGCCCGAAATTAAGTCTAATGGGAAGAAGGTGGTCATCACTCTGCAGGATACATTGAAACCCAATACTACTTATACATTCGATTTTGGTGATGCCATCCAGGATAATAATGAGGGGAATCCCTTGGAGAATTTCTTCTATTCTTTCTCTACGGGCGACCGTCTCGACTCTATGGCTGTGGCCGGTACAGTACTGAATGCGGCCAATCTTGAACCGGTGAAAGGAATGCTGGTCGGTCTGCATGCCAATCTGGCCGACTCCGCTTTTACCAAACTTCCTTTTGAGCGGGTGGGGCGTACGGACAGTCGCGGACGCTTCTCTATCCGTGGAGTGGCTCCCGGCAAGTATCGCATTTATGCCTTGCAGGATGCCGACCAGAATTTTGCCTATTCCCAGCCGACGGAAGTGATAGCTTTTAATGACTCTATCATCATTCCTTCCATGGAAGAGCGCATGCGCCAGGATACGACCTGGATAGACTCGCTGACAGTAGATACGATTGTAGAACGTCAATATACCCACTACCTTCCGGATGATGTTCTGCTGCGTGCTTTCAAGGAGCTTTCCTTCTCGCAACGTTTTTTGAAGGCCGAACGGTTGACTCCGGAGAAGTTTTCGCTCTATTTCACTGCTCCGGCAGACACGTTGCCTTTATTGAAAGGATTGAACTTTAATGAGGAAGATGCGTTTGTTATAGAACAGCCTACCGGCCGGAACGATACGATTCATTATTGGATAAAGGATTCTCTGCTCTATAAGCAGGATTCCCTGAAAATGAGTATCACCTATTTGTATACGGATAGCCTGAAACGATTGGTACCCCGTACCGATACTTTGAATGTGCTGGCGAAGTTGACATACGACAAGCAGCAGAAGCAGAAGCAGGAAGCGAAGGAAAAGGAACAGAAAGAGCGTGAGAAGAAAAAGAAGAAGTTGAAGGAAGGTGAGGTGGAAGAGCCCGAGCCGACGGAATTCCTGGCTGTAGATGTGTATGCCCCTTCTGCAATCGATGTATATGATTATCTTACTCTGTCGTTTACGGAGCCGGTGGCAAGCATAGATACCACCGCTTTCCATCTGAAACTGAAAGTGGACTCGTTGTGGCAGGATATCCCGTTCGACTTTATGCGCGACTCTTTGGACTTGAAGCGTTATAATCTGTTTGCCGAATGGGCACCCGGCGAAAGCTATACATTTGAAGTGGATTCTGCTGCCATACGCGGGTTGTACGGGTTGTTCTCCGACAAGATAAAGAAGGACTTCAAGGCCAAGAAGCTGGAAGAGTACGGGCAGATATTCTTTAATGTGCATGGAGCGGACTCTCTGGCTTTTGTGGAACTACTGGACGGTCAGGACAAAGTGCTGCGCACGGTGCCGGTGGTGGATGGGAAAGCCGATTTCTATTTCCTCAATCCGGGCAAATATGGAGCGCGGCTGATAAATGATACGAATGGGAATGGCGTCTGGGATACGGGAAACTACGCCGAGAAGCGCCAGCCTGAAATGGTTTACTATTATCCGATGGTTCTGGAGCTTAAAGCGAACTTTGATTTGACCCAGGAATGGGATATTAAGGCCAAGTCCCTGGATAGGCAGAAGCCGGACGAACTAAAAAAACAAAAACCAGATGAAGACAAGAAAAAGCAAAACAGGAACAAAAATAACCGCAGTGGCAATAGCAGCCGCAACAGTGGTAGAGGCCATAGCTATTAGGCGGAAGCAATTGTTCATTCTATTAATGGTGGGAGCGGTCTGTTTGGGAACCTCCCAGTCTGTTCAGGCCCAATGTACTGCAAAGAATGAAGCTTTCCAGTCGGGCGAGCATGTCATGTACGATTTATATTTCAATTGGAAGTTCATTTGGAAGAAGGTGGGTCTGGCAAGCCTCACTACCAATGCCACGACTTACCATTCCGAGCCTGCATTTCGCTTTAACTTGCTTTGTGTAGGCAGTAAAAAGACCGATTTTTTCTTCAAGATGCGTGATACGTTGACTTGTTATGTCAGCGATAGGTTGGAGCCGCTCTACTTCCGTAAAGCGGCAGAGGAGGGAAGCCGCCATACGGTGGACGAGGCTTGGTTCTCCTACTCGGACGGACTGGCGAATGTAAAGCAGAGACGCACCTGGCACAATCCCGTGCGTGAGGCTCAGGAGATGGAATACAGTGATAGTCGCTGTATCTTCGATATGTTGAGCATTTTGGCGCAGGCGCGCTCTTATGACCCTAAAGACTACAAGGTAGGGCAGAAGATACTCTTTCCCATGGCCACAGGACGCAGGGTGGAAGAGCAGACGTTGATTTACCGCGGCAAGGAGGAGGTCAAGGCGAATAACGACACCGTTTACCGCTGCTTGGTATTCTCTTTCGTAGAGTACAAGAAAGGTAAGGAGAAGGAGGTCATCACCTTCTTCGTATCCGATGATAAGAACCACCTTCCCATTCGCTTGGACATGTATTTGAATTTCGGTTCGGCCAAGGCATTCTTCAAGAGTGTCCGGGGCAACCGCTATCCGATGACGTCTGTGGTAAGGAAAAAGTGATGTTATCCCCTTTTCTAAATACACTGGATTCGAAAGTGGCAATCAGTTTTCCCTCCTGGTTGGTGACGTCGATCTGGTAATATCCGGTGGTGCGGCCGATGTAGCGTTCGCGTGCTTCGGCATACAGTACATCGCCCGGTCCGCTGCTGCGCAGGAAGGTGATATTGGACGAAAGAGAGAAGGCCAATGTTCCGTGGGAGTTGGCTGCTGCTGCCAGTGCCAGGTCGGCAAGGGTGAAGATGGCCCCTCCTTGCGTACGGCCTCCTGCATTGAGATGCTCTGCCGTGATAACCAGGCGTGCCTTGCTGTATCCTTCCTTTATTTCTATCAGTTCTACACCTGCATTCGTGGCGAAGCGGTCGTTCTTAAAAAACTCTTGTGCGGTCATGGGGAGTAATGATTAATGTTTAGTGATTAATGATTAATGGGTGGAAAATATGTGCTTCCGGACGCAAAAGTAACGATTTTAGCCATTAATTGAATTATTTAGGCGGGTCAAATCTGTACACTTGCTCTACTTTTGCAGCAGGAAAAATCATAAACTCTTAATAAATAAATCCCTTATTATGAAAACAGTCCTCACTACATTGGGAATCTCCCTCCTTGTATTGGCAGGTTGCGCAGGGCAAAAGCAGGCTGAAAGCAACTTTATCCAAGAAAACATTGATAATGCTGTGGCTCAGGAGACAATTCAGACAGACATTATCGAGAAATCCGGTAAAATCCTTAATCCTCGTACCATTGATAAGGATGGGAACATTGTCTATGTACCTATCGACGATTGGTGTTCCGGCTTCTTCCCCGGTAATATCTGGCATATGTACGAGTTGACCGGTGACCAGAAGTGGCTGCCGCTGGCAGAGAAGTATACCGAGGATTTGGATTCGGTACAATACCTTACCTGGCACCATGATGTGGGCTTTATGATTGGCAGCAGCTACCTGAACGGATACCGTTTTGCGGGTAAGGAGGAGTACAAGCCGGTCATCATACAGACAGCCAAATCATTGTCTACCCGTTTCCGCCCTGCAGCAGGCGTACTTCAGTCATGGGATGCAGACAAGGGGTGGCAGGCTGAACGTGGCTGGAAATGTCCCGTTATCATTGATAATATGATGAACCTCGAACTGCTGTTCGAAGCTTCCAGGCTGTCCGGCGACTCCACTTTCTATAACATAGCCCGGAAGCACGCCGATACGACTATGGCTAACCATTTCCGTGAGGACAACAGCTGCTATCATGTGGTGGATTATGACCCCGAAACCGGTGAAGTCCGTAAGAGACAGACTGCACAAGGCTATGCCGACGAGTCTGCTTGGGCACGTGGACAAGCGTGGGCCTTGTACGGCTATACCATGTGCTATCGCTATACACACGATGCCAAATACCTGGAACAGGCTGAAAAGGTCTACAACTTTATCTTCAACAACAAGAATCTTCCGGAAGACTTGGTTCCCTACTGGGATTTCGATGCTCCCAATATCCCGAATGAACCTCGCGATGCTTCGGCAGCTGCCTGCACGGCGTCCGCCCTTTACGAGCTGAGTACTTATCTGCCGGATAAGGGATACAAGGAAACCGCCGACCGGATTATGGAAAGCCTCGCTTCTCCTTCCTACCGTGCCAAGGTGGGTACCAACGGCAACTTCATCCTGATGCACTCTGTGGGCAGTATTCCTCACGGTGCGGAGATTGATGTACCGCTGAATTATGCCGACTATTACTTCCTGGAAGGATTGATGCGTAAAAGAGACTTGGAAAAATGAAAACTCAATTAAATATTTTGTTAGGTGGTTTAGGTTTGTTCGCCTTGCAGGGCTGTAAAGCCCCGCAGGCGGAACAATCCGTCCAGCCGAATGTCATTTACGTTTTTCCCGACCAATACCGTAACCAGGCGATGGAGTTCTGGGGCCAGGAAGGTTTTCGCGAGAAAGTGAACTTTCGGAATGACCCGGTGCATACCCCGCGCTTGAATGATTTTGCCCGGGAGTCGGTGGTGTTGACATCTGCCATGAGCAACTGCCCGTTGAGCAGTCCCCACCGTGGTTCTCTGTTGACGGGAATGTATCCTAATAAGAGTGGTATTCCATTGAATTGCAATTCGAGCCGTCCCATCAGCTCTCTGCGTGAGGATGCTGTGTGTGTGAGTGATGTTTTCTGCAATGCCGGATATGACTGCGCCTACTTTGGCAAACTGCATGCCGAATTTCCTACCCCCAACGACCCCGAACGTCCCGGACAGTATGTGGAAGACCGTGTACCTGCATGGGATGCCTATACGCCGAAAGAACGTCGTCATGGGTTCAATTACTGGTATTCTTACGGTACCTTTGACGAACACAAGAATCCGCATTACTGGGATACGGAAGGCCGTCGCCACGACCCGCGCGAGTGGTCACCGTTACACGAATCGGGCAAGGTGGTGTCTTATCTGAAGAACGAGGGGAATGTACGCGACCCGAAGAAACCTTTCTTCATTATGGTAGGCATGAATCCTCCCCATAGTCCGTACCGTTCTTTGGACGACTGTATGGAGGAAGATTTCAATCTCTATAAAAACCAGCCTCTGGACAGCTTGCTCGTCCGTCCGAATGCCGACTCCAAGATGCTCAAGGCAGAGAGTGCACGCTACTACTTTGCTTCTGTGACGGGTGTCGACCGTGCTTTCGGTCAGATACTCGATGCCTTGAAGGAACTCGGACTGGACAAGAATACCATTGTCGTGTTTGCCTCCGACCATGGAGAGACCATGTGCAGCCAGCATACGGAAGACCCGAAGAATTCCCCATACTCCGAGTCCATGAACGTTCCTTTCCTGGTGCGTTTTCCCGATAAGATTAAGCCCCGCGTGGACGACTTGATGCTTTCCTCGCCGGACATCATGCCTACCTTGTTGGGTCTTGCCGGTCTTGCCGACTCCATTCCGGCCGAGGTGCAGGGACGCAACTATGCACCGCTTTTCTTCGATGAAAAGGCGGATATTGTACGTCCCACCGGCGCTCTCTACATCCAGAACCTGGACGGTGAGAAGGATGCGGAAGGTATGGTCCGTTCCTACTTCCCTTCGTCGCGCGGCTTTAAATCGGCGCGCTACACGCTGGCGCTCTACATTGACCGCGAAAACCATAAGCTGGTCAAAAGTTTGTTGTTTGACGATGAAAAGGACCCGTATCAGATGAATAACCTTTCTTTGGAAGAAAACCAAGAAGTCGTAAAAGACCTTTGCGCAGAGATGGGCAAAGTGTTGAAAGAAATTGATGATCCTTGGTATAAGGAAGGTATCTTGAAGGATATGATACCTTATTGATTGGAAATGGGTTATAGATAATCCTCCATAAATTGCTTGAACGTTTTTTGCGACCCGCTTCGACTGATAGTGAACTATTTGTCGGAGCGGGTTGTTTGATTCAGAGTGGAATAAATTACCAATACGTATTAAGTAAATGATGGAGATGAAGTACAGACTATGGGCTTGTTTGTTGTTTTTGCCGATGGTCCTTTGGGCGTCCGGGCGTCCGAAAGTGGCTGTCGTACTCAGTGGGGGTGGCGCCAAAGGGACGGTGCATATCGGTGCTCTGAAAGTAATTGAAGAAGCGGGTATCCCTATAGATTATGTGGTGGGCACTAGTATGGGGGCCATTGTGGGCGGTTTGTATTCTATCGGATATACCCCGCAGCAATTGGACAGTATGGTGAATGCCCAGAACTGGAAATTCTTGCTCTCGGATGCCCCCAATCCTAAGGATGTGTTGCTGGATGACCGGTTGAAGTCGGAGCGCTATGTACTCTCCATTCCGTTTTCTTTGAAATCTGCCGCTGTTTCGGATGCGGGTATCATAAAAGGGAAGAACCTGGCACGTTTGTTCTCCACATTGACAGAAGGTTACCAGGATTCTGTGGATTTTAGCCGTCTTCCTATTCCGTTTGCCTGCGTGTCGGAAAATCTGGTGAATGGCAGCGAAGTAGTGTTCCATGAGGGAATACTGGCCACTGCCATGCGTTCCAGCATGTCCATTCCCGGTGTGTTTGCTCCGGTAGACCTGGATGGAATGGTGTTGGTGGACGGTGGAATGGTGAATAACTATCCGGTAGATGTGGCGCTTGCCATGGGGGCCGACTACATTATCGGGGTGGATGTGCAGAGTCCGCTGCTTAAGGCTTCCGAGCTGAAATCGGTGAAAGACATCTTCGGGCAAATCATCAATCTGCAAGGAGAGAAGAAATACCGTGAGAATCTGCGTAATACCGACGTATTGATAAAGGTGGATGTCACCGGCTATTCGGCTGCAAGTTTCACCAAAGAGGCCATCGACACTTTGATGGTGCGGGGAGAGCGTGCTGCCATGGACAGTTGGGACGGACTGCTTGCCCTGAAACGGAAGCTGGGACTTGCAGAAGATTATCAGCCTCGCCGCCCGGGACCTTTCCGCTTGCCCGGCGTGGCTGTTGATAGGGAGATTCCCGTTGATTCCCAAATAGCCGCCCCTGCTGTACGGGAGAACAAGCTGAATGTCGGTTTTCGTTTTGATACGGAAGAACTGGCGGCGTTGCAGGCAAATACGGACTTCTATTTCGGCCGGCAGCGGGAGTCGCTGGCCAGCCTCACCGCCCGTCTGGGCAAGCGTACACTGGCACGACTCGGATATGGTTATCAGTGGGACGGTGGATGGCAGGCAGGACTTGCCTATCAGTTCGACTATAAAGATATGAATATTTATAATGAAGGCAAACGGGCGCTGGATTTGACTTTTACACATCAGCTGGTCCGTATGGGGGCGGCGAAGGACTGGAACAATATCCAGGTCAGTTTGGGCATTGACTTTGATTACTACCACTATCATGATTTGCTGTCGCTCGACCCGTTGGCTTCGGCACTGTTTGAGAATTCGTCCTTATTCAGTTACTTTGCCGGACTTGTGTTCAACAACTTGAATGAGAGGAGCGCCCCTACAAAAGGGATGTCGTGGGCGGTATCCTACCATCTCTATACGGATAACCTCTTCCAGTATAAGGACAACAATCCTATTTCTGTTTTCGATGTCCGTTGGCAGGGATGTTTCTCTCCGTCGAGTAAGCTCACTGTCACTCCTTCGTTTTATGGACGCGTATTGTCCGGAAGCGATAATTATCCTTTTGCCATCATCAATATGGTGGGGGGGACCATACCGGGGCGCTATATGCTACAGCAGATACCGTTTACGGGCATCAACCGTGCGGAACTGTCACAAGCCGCATTGCTGGTTGCAGGGCTGAACCTCAGACAGCGTATCTTGAAAAACCAGTATATATCAGTGATGGGCAGTTATGGGCGAAACTCCGGGAAGTTTCATCAGATTCTTGACTCTTCCGAATCGGTTGATATGGCAGGGGTAGGC
>ERZ833608.1214-NODE-1214-length-17486-cov-76.072056_pt1 | contig 17486 bp, 15 predicted proteins | sample MGYA00519694_ERZ833608 | MGnify/ENA primary metagenome ERZ833608 (study PRJEB31850, sample SAMEA3708742) | human gut metagenome | biome: human gut; feature: human-associated habitat; material: faeces | place: China | collected 2014 ... | reverse complement strand
AATAATAGGCTTGCCAGGATATAATTAGTGAGCCTATTATTTAATGTGGTGTTTTCGCAGGAGTAATATACAGCGGAACACATAAAAACTGTCTGAGGATTGTTTTAGAAATTCCGAATCCGACGGATTATATGAACATTGTTTCGTATTATGCCGGGGATTGTATTCTGAAAATATTGTTCTCATCGTATAGAAATCTCCTTATTATTCAATCAGTTCACCATATCACTTTTATTTTGTGTTATACTGTTTATGGATTTTTCATGGATTACTTAGTTGGGAGTATGTCATATATTTCATTTTGCGTTACTAACTTCTTATTTGAAAAATAGTAAAATATGTAGGAAGTAATAAGATGCTACATAATGGAGAGAAAAATTATGATACGAGAAATTGAGAATAGAAGAAGTATAAGAAAATATAAGCAGGATAAGATTGACAGGAATTGTTGCGGTTGGCTTTGCCGATGAAGCTCCGGCTAAAAGACCAAGGAAACCATTGGAAGAAATCGTTGAGTACAGATAGGAAAATCGGATTGAACAAAATCTTTAATATAATGTGTTTGTCATTTGAAAATAAGAAAATACTTAAAAATTAGTTATATAAATACTGCACAAGATTTTGGAAAAAGTGTGACAGTGTCTCACCAATTCATAACTAAACCAGATGTATTAGTGAGTAATCTTTCATTTTCACATATTCGAGAAATAATGGTGTTGGAGCTCTTTTATCAGGAAAGGGATAATGAAAAGATATGATATATTTAAGTAGTTTTAGATTAAGTAAAAGAAAAGTGAATAATCCTAATATTTATCCCTACAATGTATTCCGGGATAAGTATATTGAACCATTTGTTTTTAGACCTATCACTGTACTTTATGGGAACAATGGCTCAGGTAAATCAACACTTTTAAATATTATAGCCAACTGCTTACAACTAAAAGGGAAAGAATATGCAACAAGCAATTCATTTGGAAGCGTTGATTACTGTGGTTCGTTTTCCAGAGAATGTTTGTATACTTTGGGGGAAGACGATTATGGAAATACAATAAATAAATTACCGGAAAACAGCCGATATATTAAAAGTGAAGATATATTGTATGAGATTAAGAAGATACAACAAAAGCAGATATTATCAGATGGCATGGAGTATGATTACGTTAAGAGAGGTATGTCTTTACTTGAAGCAAAAAAATTTTTAGCATCTAAAGAAGGGTGTAAGCAGGAAGAATATATAAAATTTGCACAGGAAAAATATTCTAACGGAGAGACATCAATGCAATATTTTGAGGAGTATTTACAACCAGATGCATTATATTTGTTGGATGAACCGGAAGTTTCGCTTTCACCTGCGAATCAGGTTATGTTAGCAGAGGAAATTAATAAAATGGCAAGGTTGTTAGAATGCCAGTTTATTATTGCAACGCATTCACCATTTATGCTTGGAACATTAAATGCTAAAATATACAATCTTGATACGAAAGAGTATGATGTTACAAAATGGAGTGATTTGGATAATGTACGATATTTTTATAATTTCTTCAAAAAACATGAAGATGAATTTAAAGTCTAAATGCCTAAATATTAGTTCAATTTAAAGGAGGATATTACATGCACAACGAAAATTATTCAATAATATTCAGTAGTATGACCGGCAACACACGTAAGCTGGCTGATAAAATTCATGAAATCTTACCAAAGGAGAGCTGTGATTATTTTGGCACGGCTGATGCGCAGGGGATAGAATCCGAATTGCTATACATTGGATTTTGGACGGACAAGGGAAACGCAGATAGCGATACATTAGATTTCTTATCTAAATTGAAAAATAAAAAGATATTTCTGTTCGGAACAGCCGGTTTTGGAGGAAGTGACGCATATTTTCAAAGGATTCTTGGCAATGTTAAAAGTGCCATTGATTCAAGCAACACTATTGTAGGAGAGTATATGTGTCAGGGAAAAATGCCACAGTCTGTGCGGGAGCGTTATGTGAAAATGAAAGAAAACCCGGAGCATCCGGATAATATTGATGCGCTGATTGAAAATTTTGACAAGGCTTTATCACATCCCGATTCAGCTGATTTGGAGAGATTAAAAAATACTATTATTTAGCAGGAGGTATTATATATGTACAATTTCACATTCAACATTCCAACAAAAATTCATTTCGGAAAGGATACCATTTCGAACTTATCAGAGCTTAAGGCATATGGCAGCAAGGTGCTTTTAGTGTACGGAGGCGGCTCTATAAAGAAAAACGGTCTCTACGATACCGCAATGAAAATCCTTAAGGATGCGGGGCTGACCATGTTTGAGCTTAGCGGAGTGGAGCCAAACCCAAAGATTGAGACAGTCAGAAAAGGTGTTGAAATCTGTAAAAATGAGGGTATCGACATGGTGCTTGCAATAGGAGGCGGCAGTACAATCGATTGCTCAAAGGTTGTTGCGGCAGGTGCAAGGTATGATGGTGATGCATGGGATCTGGTGCTTGATGGCTCAAAGGTCAAGGCGGCACTTCCGATATTTGATGTGCTTACTCTTTCCGCAACAGGAACAGAGATGGATCCTTTTGCTGTTATCTCTGATATGTCTAAAAATGAAAAGTGGGGAACAGGATCGCCGTATATGGTGCCAACCATGTCAATATTAAATCCTGAATATACTTTTTCGGTATCAAAAAAACAGACCGCAGCAGGAACCGCAGATATGATGAGCCATACAATGGAGAATTATTTCTCTATGGAGAATGCTGACTGCCAGAAATTTATGGCAGAGGGATTGTTACGTACAATGATTAAAAATGGACCGGCTGCTCTCGCACAGCCTGATAATTACGAGGCCAGAGCCAACCTGATGTGGGCAGGCACACATGCAATCAACGGCGTTGTGGGCGATGGCTGCTCACCGGCATGGTGCGTACATCCTATGGAGCATGAGCTGAGCGCTTTCTATGATATTACTCACGGAGAGGGACTTGCAATACTCACACCGGCGTGGATGGAGCACATACTAAATGACGACACACTTCTGATGTTTGTGGAGTTTGCAAAAAATGTCTGGGGACTTTCCGGTGATGATGACTATGCACTTGCACACGCAGGCATTGATGCACTGAAGAAATTCTTCTTTGAGACAATGGGCATTCCGTCAAATCTAAGAGCTGTGGGAATCACAGACGACAGAAATTTTGAGGTGATGGCAAAGAAGGCCTGCGAGGGTTCAAAGGGATCGTTTGTACCGCTTAGCAAGGACGATATTGTGGAGATTTATAGAGCGGCATTTTAATAAATCGTTCCTGTAAAACGCGGTATTCATCAAAATCTATATCCACAAATGAAACATGACTAATACCAGTATTGTCAAAGGGACCGTTTTTGATGTCAATATCTGAAATATCGCTTGGAACCGGAATTTCCTTGCCCAGATCCTGTAATGTGATTCCGTTTGCTCCAATGGCGTCGCGAGCCATCTCTATAGCATCTGGTAGACCGAAGCCCTCTGTTAATATATTCATATCAGGAACATTAATAAGCACGGTGTCTTTTTTATCATTTAATTGTGTAAATATAACTGGATATACCTGTTTCATAAATGCCTCCTCCATAATTATAATATACACATTAAGTGTGTATAAGCCAACGGCTTTTTAAAACAAAATATATCAATATGAAAAAAATAAGCCATGTTACCACCACAGCGGTGAGAACATGGCTTATTTTTATGTGCTATGATATAAATAATCACTTTATAGGGAATGCAACAGACTCTATAATGAACATAATTACAAATAAAGCAAAAATCACTGCCACATCAAGCAGTATTATGCCGACATAGTGCAGGAAGCGGTTTTTACTCTTGCAAAGTGGCAGTATATTCTGTACATTGAGATAGTTAAAGCCACAGAAAATTGCAAATATGAACATACCAAGACAGAAAATCCTTTCAAGCCACAGCTTTGCTCCGTAAGTATTTTCTAATTCCAGTGACAGGCAAAGCCATATTATGAACAGATATGCGACTGAGGATAGTAGCATTTTCCATGGAGTTCTCGTGCGAAATCCGGGTGGGAGGAAACGGGAATCATTGCCATGGAGATGTTGTCCGGGAGTTTCGATATTGTCTACACTGTCACGGTTATTGTGTGCATATTGACTTGAATTACCGGCAGCAGAAGTGCTGTGCTGCGCAGGATAATCTGACTGCGATACGGCATTTTTTAACTCTGCCACAGACTGGTATCTTGCGGCTGGTGTCATCTGAGTACACCTATCTGCAATCAGGTTAAGCCGTTGCAGAATTTGGGCGATGTCGAAAGCAGGAGTGATGCTGCCAAGCATTTCGCGCAGTACTACGCCGAGGGAATATATGTCTGTTTTTGGAGATGAAGAACCAAAGCCATACTGCTCGGGAGCAGCATATCCGGGAGTACCGATAAGTACGGTATCAGACTCGTTTTGTCCGGAAAATTGTTTTGCTGCATTGAAATCTAAAAGTATGGCATAGTTATAACTGGTGATTATTATATTTGACGGCTTTATATCGCGATGGATTATAGGCGGAGTCATTGAGTGCAGAGCTTCAAGTATATTGCAGAGCATAATCATGTAGCTTCTGATGTCGGAAACACTAAGGTCAGAGTTGTCTATTTTTTCCTGCAGGGAGGTTCCGCTTATATATTCCTCGATTACGATAAGCTGATTGCCATCTTCATAGTAATTGATAAGGCGCGGAATACCGGCCACAGGATTGCGATAAAGGTATTCGTACACGCGGATATTGTATACATCAAGGATTTTTTTGACATAAACCTTGCCGGAAAGCGCAGATTGAACCAGATAAACCTTGTGCTCTTCATTTAAGGCTGAGATTATTTTGTAATCACTCATGGTGCATGTATCCTTTCAGGTATCGCTAATGAGGTGTGAATAGTTACAAATACAAGTATAACAGATAGGAGAAATTTATGAAGCAAAAAAATACAAAAGAATTGGATGATATCCTTGGAAAAACACATATATCTGATTTTGACAAATTTTGTGTTGAGCAGAAAGGCAGCATGGATCCGGAACAAAATGCATTTTCAGAGTACATAAAGGACCTGCTTAAGGAAAAGAAAATAACACAGCAGATGGTATTTTTGAAGGCTGATATTCCGGAAAAATACGGCTACAAGCTTCTGTCAGGCGAAAAACATACCAGGCAGAGGGATATTATCCTGAGGATATGTTATGCTGCAGAGCTTACATTAGAGCAGACCCAGAGAGCCTTGAGAAAATACGAGATGCCGCAGCTCTATGCAAAAATCCCGAGAGATGCCCTTCTTATGCTTATTTTTAAGGATCGGCCGGGCGGAATTATAGAGGTGAACGAATTACTCAGCAAAAATGGCATGGAAATGCTCAGGACAAGTGGTGTGCAGGAGTAGGTTTAGAATATAATTTTACCACCGCTGCGGGGAGAACGGTATTCATACTGTGATGGTATAATAGTCCTACAATTTACAGAGGAGGACTTAAACCATGAAAAAAAGAACTAATTTACTGGCTCTTGTACTGAGTTTTACAGCAATCACCTTTACATTATTTGGATGCAGCTCGGATACAGGGCAAAAAAAGAGCATAGCGGCACCGGAAAGCGCACCAGAGGCCGGTGGAGGCGCAGAAAGCAGTGGAACTGGCACAGATCAGACATCGGCAGATGAAAGCATCAATGAGCAGGTGCTTGTAGACCAGGATGGCATCAAAATAACTGCGACTGAATATGTGACGGACAGCATATGGGGAGACGGAATTAAGCTTCTGGTTGAAAATAATTCGGCCAAGGACTATACAATAGGCTGTGATGCACTTATCGTGAACGATTATATGATCACAGATCTGTTCAGCGCGGATGTTGCGGCAGGAAAGAAGTCGAATGAGGTTATGTATTTATCATCAACAGAGCTTAAAGCTGCCGGAATAGATACAGTAGGACAAATTGAGATGTATTTCCACGCATACGATTCAAACTGGGATAATCTTTTCAAGAATGTATATTCAAAGCTTGAGACCTCTGAATTTGCAAATATGGATACGACACCAAACGATGAGGGACAGGAGCTTTACAATGCAAATGGTGTAAGGATTGTTGGAAAAACAGTTGATGAAAATTCCTTCTGGGGAACAGCAATTTTACTTTACATCGAAAACACTTCAGGTCAGAATGTTGGAATAAACGTGGACAATATGTCTATCAATGGATATATGATGACACCGCTGTTTTCAACCACAGTCTATGACGGAAAGAAGTCGATAGATGATATAACCATTATGTCAAGTGATCTTGAGGCAAACGGAATCACGTCGGTTGATCAGGTGGAGCTTAAATTCCATATATACAATGCTGAGAGCTACGATACAATAGCGGATTCAGATACGATAACATTTACGGCACAGTAAATAATTTAAACATCATATGAAAGTATGATTATTAAACAGTAGAGCTACGCAATATTTAAAAAGATAGGAGAAATTCATCATGAAGGTTTGGAAATTAGTTTCAGGTATTTTATCAATAATTTTATTTGTTTTTGTATCATTTCAGTCATGCGCTGCAGGAGTATCTAATGCATTGGAGGCCAATGGTGAGGCATCAGGAAGTGCAGGAATAATTGTGGCAATTTTTATGCTTGCAGGTGGAATTGTTTCAATCGCTACAAGAAAATCGTTAGGCAAGGGTGGGAATATCGCACTCATAGTACTCTTTGGATTGGCAACAATTATCGGATTTGCGGGTTATGGAAGTTTTTCGGATCTGGCTATATGGGCAGGCTGGTGCCTGATAAATGCAGTTCTTGCGGTAGTTGCACTGGTTATGGCAAAGAAGAACAATTAAATATTACTATTTGAATTCATATTGAGGAAGATTCTAAGGAGAATCTTCCTTTTTTGATATTTAAACTAAGACGAAATATGATACAATTCAATTATTCAGCACTATAAGCTTTATTTCCTAGAGGCTAGGCTTAAAGTTTACATAAGGGAAATTTTAAAGAATTAATGATGAAATGTAACCTCCACTAAACAAAATCCTACATAATATATAGAAGGGAGGTTTGCGGAAAATGTACACACAGGAACAGATACTTGATATGTATTTTGATCGCAACCAGCAGGCTGTCAGTGCGACCTCGCAGATGTACGGAGCGAAGCTTACCCGGTTTGCAGACACTATGGTAGCACATGAGGATGCGCTGGAATGCGTAAATGACACATACATAGCAGCATGGAACAAGATACCGCCGGAGCGCCCTATGCGTTTCCTTTCCTGGCTTTACAGGGTATGCCGCAATATCGTCTGCGACAGGATTGACTGGAATAATGCTTCAAAGAGAAATTCCAACATGAACTGTATGCTTGATGAGCTTGAGGAGTGCCTTGCAGACAGCAATGCAAAATACGAGGGCGAGCTGTCGGACATTGGAAGGTGTTTATCGGATTTTCTGAACGGACTGGAGACGGAAAAGAGAGTGCTTTTCGTGAGACGCTACTGGTATGGCATGACGATTGATGAGCTGGCAGATATGAGCGGCAGGAGCAAAAGCAGCGTAAAGACCACACTGTTCAGGATAAGGGCAGAGCTTAAAAAATATCTGGATGAGGAGGGCGTATATCTATGACGAAAAAGGAATTATTTGATGGTTTAAATTACATCGATGACCAAATAATTGAAGAAGCGCAGCCGACCGGAGAATCGGCCGGGTACAGTGATGAAATTTATGTAAAAAATCATGAAACCCATCACGGCGGAAAAGAAGACAAAAACAGGAAAAAGTACAAAAAATTTGCACGGGCAGCAAAAGCGCTTGCCACAGTGGCGGCAGTCCTTGTTGTTGCAGTCTTAGGCACGGAGGTTGTGCGGCTTAATAACCGTATAGATGAGCTGGAAACAAAAACTGCAAATGTGATTTCTCAGAATAATGCACAGAATAATGTCTATGCAGGGATAAAGAGCGGTGCAAAGCTTGGGGATTATGAATCGGCCTCTGATTACGGGAAATTGTATGATGTGGCAAAAAAAGCTGAGGCTTCCATAAGGAATACTGCATCTGGAGACTTGCTGGAGAGTGCGGATGCAACAGGAATTACGTCTGATGCATCGTCTGCAAATAAGCAGGAGGCGGCAGCCAAAACAGAGTATTCAACCACCAACGTGATGACAGAGGGCGTTGATGAGAGTGATGTGGTAAAGACGGACGGAAAGTACATTTACATGGTCGAGGATGGTCAGATATCCATCACGGATATTTCAAATGGAAAGCCGGGGGAAGAGACGCTGTTTCGTCCTGATTTTGAGGTACCGTCAGATACTGTAGAGGAGCTTTATATCAGTGACGGAAAAATGCTTATCATATCAAACCATGCGGGCGATAAGGATGAGACTATATGCTATAGCTATGATATAGCTGACCCGACGAAACCGGTGCTTATAGGCAAAGCACGTCAGGATGGATTTTACAATACATCGCGCAAAATCGGCGATACGGTATATGTTTTTTCGGACACATATATAAAGACCTCCGATATGAATAAAAATGTGGCGCTGCAGGAGGATAATCTGGAGAAATGGGTGCCACAGGTAAATGGCAAAGTGATAAGCTATGACTGCTTCTATATAGGAGAGGATACATATTCAGGCACAGTCGTTTCCAGCTTTGATGTGAATAAACCGGATAAGACGATAGACGCCAAATGCATTATGAATAATAGCGGCGAGGTGTACGTTTCAAGCAATGCCATGTATCTGTATCATTCCGATTGGAGTGCAAGCCGTGAGCTTACCAAAATCAGCAAAATTTCGTTTGAGGACGGAGTGATGGAGACCGGGGAGACGACATCAGTGAATGGTTATCTTAACGATAAATTTGCAATAAATGAGCAGGGAGGTTATCTGTATGTGCTTCCAACCTCAAATACCGGCAGCCAGCCTGTCAATTCGCTTCATGTGCTGGATAAGGATATGAATGAGGTCGGTGTGATAAACGAGATTGCACGCGGGGAGAGTATATACGCAGCCCGCTTTGTTGGAAAATACGTATATTTCATCACATACAGGCAGACGGATCCTCTTTTTGTAGCAGACATATCTAATCCGACAGCACCAAAGCTTTTGGGAGAGCTTGAGGTGAGTGGATTTTCTGAATATCTGCATATGTGGGATGATACGCACGTACTTGGAATAGGCTATGGTGATTCGCAGCAGAGTAAGATAAAGCTTACTATGTTTGATGTGAGTGATCCGACAAAGCCGGTTGAGGTGAACCAGAAGCTTATCGATAGTTCTGAGAGCTGGAGTAATGAGTTTGTATACAACTACAAGGCTATTCTTGCTGACCCGGAGAAAAATATGATAGGATTTACTGCGAATGATTACTATCTGTTTTCGTATGACAATGAAAACGGCTTTAGTCTTTTGGAGCAGCAGGCACTGACCTATAAAAATACAGAAGGCTACAGAGGCATTTACAAGGATAATGATTTCTATGTGGCAGGAAACGGAGAGATAAAGCATTTTAAGCTGGCAGAATAGCGTAAATAATAGTGTTACTCAATGAGATATAAAGACAGGCGGCGAATACCCAAAGAGGGTGTTTGCTGCCTTTTTTGTATAATTTCATATACAAACGAAATGTAACAGCATATTTAAGTATGCAATTTAAGGCAGTCGGTGATATAATATCTCTGATTTTGATAAAACGGAGGAACTATTATAATGAATACAGCCTCAAAGACAAGACATGTCTTTATTTTGTTTTTGGCAGATATAGTCTGGGGAATAGCCTTTGTAGCGCAGTCAAAGGGAGGGGATGCAGTTGGAGCATTTTCATTCAACGGCATCCGCTTCCTTATTGGTGCGCTCTGCCTTCTGCCGGTCATAAAAATACTGGATAAGAAAGAGCTGACGGTAAACAGACCTGAAAGCAAAAAGCAAAAGAAAGAGCTTTGGATAGCCGGAAGCTGCTGTGGAATAGCACTTTTCTTTGCGAGCAACCTGCAGCAGCTTGGAATCAGCATGGGCGCAGAATCCGGCAAGGCAGGATTTCTTACAGCTACATATATACTTATGGTGCCTATACTAGGGATTTTCCTTAAAAGAAAATGCGGAGTCAAAATATGGATAGGTGTATTTATTGCACTGATAGGCATGTATTTTCTGTGCATGAATGGCACATTTTCACTTAGTGGCTCGGATTTGCTCCTGTTGGCAGGGGCATTGTGCTTTGCGATACAGATACTTGTGATTGACCATTTCGTATCACAGGTAGATGCGGTCAGACTTTCATGTATTGAGTTTTTTGTCACCGGGCTTGGCTCATGTATAGTGATGATTTTTACTGATATGGGACCGTCTGCCGGCGGTTTAGCACAGTGGGCACAGTCGCTTTGCACATGGGATGCATGGATTCCGATTCTCTATGCCGGTATTTTCTCAAGCGGAGTGGGCTATACGCTGCAGATTGTCGGACAAAAGGGCTTAAATCCGGCGGTGGCATCGGTGGCGATGAGTCTTGAGTCGGTGGTTTCTGTGATTGCAGGATGGATTCTGCTGGGCCAGATGCTAGGTGGCAGAGAAATTTTTGGATGTGTGCTCATGTTTATTGCGATAATTATTGCACAGCTTCCGGATAGGGAGTATACTAAATAAGTTACAGTATAAAATGAAATGTGATTATTCAAGTGCGGTTTTGCGAATGTGCGTGGGATGAATAGTTACAACGAGACAGGGATTGGATATGAGAAATAATAGCAGAAAAAATTACAGACGTCGCAGACGAAATACACGAGCTTCACAGATTAAGCTTGTAGGAATAGTGGCTGTGATAGTCGTTATAGCGATTATAATAGTTATAGCGTGCTTTAATAAAACAAAAAAAGACAGTAGTAAGGCAAAAGACACAGGAAAGGCCACAGAAAATGTGACCGGTGTGACTGAGCAGGTAAGTGAGACAGAGGAAGCAAAGGAGCCCTTTGTACCAAAGGAGTCTGACGCTACAGCAGCAATCGGAGATGAGCTGGAGAGCTCCTATGCCGTAGTGATTGATGAGCAGGACGGCACGGTTGTTGCCGGAAAGAATGCACATGAGAAAATGTACCCGGCTTCCATGACAAAGGTTATGACAGTGCTTGTAGCAGCAGAGCAGGCTGAGAAAAATGCGATAGATGCAGCAAAGAATGAGAATACGGAAATAGACAGGCAGGCTGTGATAGAAAACAAGCTCAACGAGATTGTGACAATCACAAGAGAAGCCACAGATTATTCATATGTGCATGATTGCAGCACAACAGGCTTTTTAGACGGTGAGCAGGTGCCTCTTCGCGATGTGTTTAACGGAACCATCCTGCCATCGGGTGGAGAATCGGCATATCAGCTTGCGGTTTATACAGCAGGCTCCATGGAAGCATTTGTCGATATGATGAACCAGAAGGCAGCAGAGCTTGGTATAGGCCAGACCACACATTTTGCAAACCCTGTCGGCATATATGATGAGAACAATTACAGCACAGCCTATGATATGGCTGTCATCATGCAGGCAGCGATGCAGGACGACATTTGTAAAACAGTACTTTCAAATCATACATATAGCACGGCTGCAACACCGCAGCATCCGGAGAACCTGAACATATCAAATCTGTTCCTGCGCCGAATAGAGGACAGGATGACAAGTGGCGAGGTAATCGGTGCAAAGACAGGCTTTGTAAATCAGTCCGGCAACTGTGCGGTCAGCTATGAGAAGGCAGCAAGCGGAAAGACATATATATGTGTGACAGCAGGCGCTTCAAGCGGATGGCACTGTATAGATAATCATGTGTATTTATATAATACATACACAAAGTAGTCAGCATAGCTGATTTTAAGGAGCACAGAAATGGCGGGAAATCAAGGCAATTACAGGGAAAACCCTACGCGTAATGAGAAGAAATACAAAAAAGCCAACGGACAGCCGAGACTAAAGGAGAAAAGCAGCCGGGCAAAAAGCGATAACGCATGTCCGTATGCAAAGAAATGTGGCGGCTGCGACTATCAGGGCGTAGAATATAAGGAACAGTTAAAAACCAAGCAGGCATACATGAAAAAGCTGCTAAAGCCTTTTTGCTTTGTGGAGCCGATTGTCGGCATGAAAAATCCGCTCTATTATCGTCACAAGGTTCATGCAGCCTTTGACTGTACGAGGCGCGGTCAGATTGTGGCGGGAGCCTACAGGAAAAACACACATGATGTGGTGGATATCGAAAGCTGCATGATAGAGGAGCAGGAGTCAGATGAGATAATAAGGGACATAAAGGATATGCTCCGCTCATTCAGGATAAAGACCTATGATGAGGACACCGGCTATGGCCTTCTCAGACATGTGCTTGTAAGAAAGGGCTATGCAACAGGGCAGATAATGGTAGTGCTTGTTCTGGCATCGCCGATACTTCCATCAAAGAACAATTTCGTAAAAGCACTCAGGAAAAAGCATCCCAATATCACGACAGTGGTGCTCAACGTGAATGATAAAAAGACAAGCATGGTGCTCGGAGACAGAAACATCACACTTTATGGCAAGGGCTTCATAGAGGATAAGCTGTGCGGCTGTACCTTCCGCATCTCACCAGGCTCGTTTTATCAGGTGAATCCGGTACAGACGGAGCTTTTATACGAAAAAGCCATTCACGAGGCACACCTCACCGGCAAGGAGCGCATAATCGATGCATACTGCGGCACCGGAACAATAGGCATTATAGCAGCGAAAAATGCAGGTGAAGTCATCGGAGTCGAGCTAAACCGTGATGCAATCCGTGATGCAGTCACCAATGCAAAGCGAAACGACATCAGAAATATCCGCTTCTACAATGATGATGCCGGAAAATTCATGGTCGAGATGGCACAAAAGGGTGAGAAAGCGGATGTTGTCATAATGGATCCTCCAAGAACCGGCAGCGACGAGGCATTTTTATCATCGGTTGTCAAGCTGTCGCCGGAGAGAGTAGTGTATGTGTCATGTGGTCCGGAAACACTGGCGAGGGATTTAAAGTATCTCACAAAGCATGGATATGCAGTGAAGCGTGCAACACCATATGACTGCTTCCCATTTACAAGCCACATTGAAACGGTTTGTTGTCTTACTTTCCAAGGGCGCTAAAGGTCCGGTGGACCTTTGCTCAGCGCGGACCGAAGTGGAACGGAGACTGGTCGACAGTAGAAAAGTGAACGTTGACTTCTCTTTAGAGAATTTTAATTTACCTAAATCAGAAAATGCGAGACAGCCACAATGCACACCGTAGAAGGAAGAAGCAATCATGCAAGCGTTTAGGCATTTTGGAATTGTATAGATTGTGGATAAGTAGTATCGTTTGTCTTTCTTACTGCTAAGTAGCGAAAAAAGGACATTCCTTAACCGTAATTATTACGGGTCAAGGGATGTCTTTTTTGGCTGCATTGGAGTGTCTAAAGGACAATGTAATGATACTGAGGGGATTAAGACTTATTAAAATTATACCTATCTTATCTAATCTAAAGATAAGGATGGATGGGATAATTGTACAGATTGAAAAAATCACGTTTTCGTGATACACTTTTCTTAAATCTGTTGGAAAAATGATGGAGGATGACATGGCAGTCAGTTACAAAAAATTATTCCATTTACTGATAAAAAAAAATATGACGAATGCACAGTTGCAACAGGAGGCGGGCTTCTCCGCAAATATCATCACACGGCTGAAACGTAATGGGTATATTTCCCTCGAAAGCGTAGAGAGTATATGCCGTGTTCTGAACTGTGGCGTTGACGATATTCTGGAATTTGTACCAGAGGATAACGGAGGAAATGAGAATGGTTGATACCAAAAAGGAACAGGAACGTGATGAACTGCACCGTGCAATATGGGCAATTGCAGATGAACTGCGTGGAGCAGTCGATGGCTGGGACTTCAAAAATTATGTTCTTGGCACGATGTTCTATCGTTATATTTCCGAAAACTTGTGTAATTACATAAACAGTGGTGAGATTGATGCGGGCAACACGGATTTTGATTTTGCTAAAATGCCGGATGAGGATGCAGAAGAAGCAAGAGAAGGACTGGTAGAGGAAAAAGGATTTTTTATCCTTCCGAGTGAACTTTTCTGTAATGTCCGTGCCAATGCTGCGAATGATGAAAACTTAAATGAAACACTGGAGCGTGTGTTCCGTCACATCGAGGAATCAGCGAAAGGCAGCGAGGCAGAGAGCGACTTTGCCGGACTGTTTGATGACTATGATGTAAATAGCAATAAATTAGGTTCTACTGTAGCGAAGCGTAATGAAAAGCTTGTAAAACTATTAAATGGTGTAGGCGAAATGAATCTGGGAGATGTGAAAGATCATTCCATTGACGCCTTTGGTGATGCGTATGAGTATCTTATGACTATGTATGCATCGAATGCCGGAAAATCTGGTGGAGAGTTCTTTACTCCGGCAGATGTGTCCGAACTACTTACACGCCTTGGAACTGTAGGAAAAACGGAAATCAATAAAGTATATGATCCGGCTTGTGGTTCGGGTTCATTGCTTCTGAAGGCTGAGAAAATTCTTGGCAAGGATGCTATCCGTAACGGTTTTTATGGACAGGAGATCAATATCACAACCTACAACCTGTGCCGTATTAATATGTTCCTGCATGATGTGGGATTTGATAAATTTGATATAGCCTGTGAAGATACATTGATCAGTCCGCAGCACTGGGATGATGAGCCGTTTGAACTGATTGTGTCTAATCCGCCATATTCTATCAAGTGGGCGGGAAATGATAATCCTTTGCTTATCAACGATCCACGGTTTGCACCGGCAGGAGTTCTTGCACCGAAAGGAAAGGCAGATATGGCATTTATTATGCACAGCCTGTCGTGGCTTGCATCCAATGGAACTGCTGCCATCGTATGCTTTCCGGGAATTATGTATCGTGGTGGTGCAGAGCAAAAAATCCGTAAATATCTGGTGGACAATAACTATATTGACTGTATTATTCAGTTACCAAGCAACCTGTTTTTTGGTACTTCGATTGCGACCTGTATTATGGTAATGAAAAAGAATAAGACGGATAATAAAACCCTGTTTATTGATGCCACAAGCGAGTGTGTGAAGGTTACCAACAATAATAAGCTGACACCAGAGAATATCGAACGCATCGTGGATGTGTTTGCAAAGCGTGAGGAAACTGAACATTTTTCCCATCTGGCAAGTTATGAGGAAGTATCCGAGAACGATTATAATCTGTCGGTCTCCACCTATGTAGAGGCAGAGGATACCAGAGAAAAAATTGACATCGTAAAGCTGAATGCGGAAATCAAAGAAATTGTTGCTCATGAGCAGGTGCTCCGTGATGAGATTGATAAGATCATTGCAGAAATCGAGGTGTGATTTATGGGAGAATTTTTTCCGAATCAATACTGGGGAATGGATATATGGAAACATCAGCAATTGCCGATAATAGAATCACATGATTTTAATTTTTTTAGATGCCTTGAATTTAACGATGGTTATTATGGAAAAACAGTAAGTGAACTTCATAGCGGGAATCTGAGATTAAGCAGAAAAGATAATAGGTATTCAAATCTCTTTCCCGGTCAAAAACTGTCATATTGGGCAGACAGTCCGCAAACGGCAAGGGCAGAAATCAAAAAGTGGGGATCAGGTAATAATATATTGACATTTTGGGCATATGATGATGGGAGTAGCTGTATTCCTACAATTTATCAGGCTGAAAATATTCGGATAATCGATGGTGTTCATTTTGGCTTTGATAAGATTTTGAAAAAAGTTGGCAACCATGAAGAATTGACCCGTAGTGAAAAAGAGTTTATTGATAAAATAGGACGTGAAAAGCCAGATTGTCTGGCATATTATTCAGAAGCCAAAGTGGGAGGCATTTGCTTTTTATTTTTTGAACAAGGGTTTAAAAAACTTTCACTTCGTGAGGTTACATTACGTTTAGGTGATTATAAAGGAAAGAACACAGCAAAGGTGACTTGTGCAGTTACAAGTGATTTTAGCCCAGTATTGGAAGGCTATGGATATTATTTTTCTCCAATTGCAAAGACGAAATATGATGACAAGTATATAACAAGTGATGAATATATACTGCGAAAGCAAGTTGAGGATTATTCACATGAACAAATAGCGGAGATGATGCGATGAGCAGATTAGATAAATTAATTGAAAAATTGTGTCCAGATGGAGTTGAAATGCATGAGCTCCAAGAATTGTTTATTACAAGGAATGGATACACACCTTCTAAATCCAAAAGTGAGTTTTGGGAAAATGGAACAGTCCCTTGGTTTAAGATGGAAGACATAAGAGCCAATGGTAACATATTATCGGATGCCCTTCAGTATGTGAATGAATGTGCAGTAAAAGGTCAATTATTTCCTGAAAATTCAATTATAGTAGCAACTTCGGCAACTGTTGGAGAACATGCACTTATAACAGTTCCATCACTTGCAAATCAGAGATTCACCTATCTGATGGTTAAGCCTGAATATGAAGATAGGTTTATGCCTAAATTTTTGTATTATTATTGCTACAAACTTGACGAGTATTGTTTGCAAAATTTGAATCAATCGAGTTTTGCATCTGTTGACATGAAAAAATTTGCAAAGTTTAAGTTCCCTGTACCTCCTCTGGAGGTACAACGTGAAATAGTCCATATTTTGGACTCTTTCACGTTACTTACAGCCGAGCTTACAGCCGAGCTTACAGCCGAGCTTACAGCTCGGAAGAAACAGTATGAATTTTACAGAGATAAAGTACTTTCTCATGATGGAATTTATCCAATGAAGCCGCTTGCTGAGTTGGGAAAGTGGTCTGGTGGAAAAACGCCATCTATGTCAGAAAAGAGTTTTTGGGATCAAGGCACAATCCCTTGGATTTCATCAAAAGACATGAAATCGTCAACATTAGAAGATACACAGGACCACATTACAGAAAAGGCAGTAAAGGAAGCATCTATGACAGTATATCCGGCAAATAGTATTGCCGTGGTAACAAGGTCTGGAATTTTAAAACATACTTTTCCAGTTGCCTATGTACCTTTTGAAACTACCATTAATCAGGATATAAAAATGCTTGTTGTTAATGAAGACATTCTTCCGAGGTACGCTTTTCATGTAATACAGGGAAAAGGAAATGACATTTTGGTAAAAACGAAAAAGCAAGGTGGAACAGTGGATTCTCTGGATTTTCAGAAGGTGCTTGCATATAAGGTACCAGTTCCATCTAAGGATGTACAAAGTAAGTTAGTAGAGGTGCTTGATAACTTCGAGTCAATTTGCACTGACCTAAATATTGGTTTGCCAGCAGAAATCGAAGCACGCCAGAAGCAATATGAATATTATCGTGATTTGCTCTTGACATTTGCTGAAACAGGCAGCACACTCATGACAGACAGACAGACAGACAGACAGACAGACAGACAGACAGACAGACAGACAGA
>ERZ833608.1205-NODE-1205-length-17703-cov-4.472178_pt1 | contig 17703 bp, 19 predicted proteins | sample MGYA00519694_ERZ833608 | MGnify/ENA primary metagenome ERZ833608 (study PRJEB31850, sample SAMEA3708742) | human gut metagenome | biome: human gut; feature: human-associated habitat; material: faeces | place: China | collected 2014 ... | reverse complement strand
GCGGCACAGATCAAAAACCTTGCGGAAAGCCTCGACCTCTTTGACTTCGCCCCCGACGCGCATACGCCGGAGGAGTACGGCAAATACATGATCCGGCAGTCCGGCCACTTCGAGTATGACGAAAATCTCGACGCTTTTTATGACTATGAAAAATACGGCACGGAGCGCATGAACGAGGAGGACGGGATGTTCACCGACCGGGGCTATGTTGCCTACAAAGGCTTTTTTCGCATGGAAGAAGTGATGGAAAACCGGCATAAAAACGGCATGGAGATGGGAGGGCTTTCACGATGATCATTCAGGCAGAACTGAAGTGTAAGCAAACCGGGAGTGAGGCAGAACCCTGTGCTGTGGCTACATGGGCTTTGAGAAATACGGTCAGGACTGCATGGAAAACGACTGTGTGACGCAAACGGAGTTCGTCCTGCTGCGCGCTTGGACCCGCCCTTCCCGGAGCAGCGGCAAGGACAGAGGACGATGTAAGCTAAAGCGGCTCGACCCATATGGATCAAGCCGCTTGATAAGCAGATAAACTGGAAATTGGTTTTATAGAGGCCTTTGCAAATACACCATATCTACAAGGTGTACACCACACTCATATATCGGGTGATCATAATGATCCGTAAAGAAATTTGGCACGATATACGAGCGTACAAAGCCACATTTTTCATAAAAGGGTATCGTCAATGGGCTGTCGCCGGTTCCCACCTGCAGTATCGAAAATTGTCCACGGTATTTTTCAACAAGAAATTCAATCAGTGCTTTGGCATAGCCTTTTCGCTGAAATGGGGGAACTGTAGCGATATTCTTGATTTCAAGTATTCCAGTCCCTTCATCCGTTACGACACACTCGCATTTCACTCCGTCATCATCGAGAACATACATTTTACCTTTATAGAGATAACGGTCAACCATATCTTCCTGCTCATCCGCCAATAGGAGCAAATCAAGATATTGTTTTTTGTTTTCTGTAACTTCAACAATTCTCATCAATCACACCTGCAAATTCCGATTTCTTTACCTCATCATAGCGTATCCCCAGTAATGTGTAAAGCCAAATTCTACACCGAAAGGAGTCTTAACCTTGAAAGATGCAACACAATTCCATATCCGACCTGCCCGCCCGGAGGAGGCGGGCTTATTTTATGCCCAGCACCCCGAAGAAAATAAGCGCCTTGGCGCTGTCGGCTGTATCCGCATGGACTTCGGGCGCAGCGGCAACGAGTTCTGGCATACATGGTGGCCCCGCGGCCCGGAGGAGCTGAACAGCCCCGCGTTCAAGGCAGAACTGCAAGAGGTCGTGGACACACTGCGAGAGGATGTGCTGAAAAACCGCTTCGCTATGGAGCGTTTTTGCTATGAACACGGCGGGAAAATCGACGGCGGCTATGTACAGAACTATGGCTACATCGTGGAAACGGAGCATTACCGCTACTGCCTGCGCTGTAACCCGTCCCCTGGAGATTATAGCGGTTATCTGACCTGCTTTGACCTCAATGTGCAGCGGCAGAACATGGCGCGGGACACGCCTCTGGTGGGCCGCGTCACCTATGCCAATGGCGACGCGCAGGAGTTTACCGATGCCGAAGCCTTTCTCAAGTGCGTGCGGGAGGAACTTCCGTATCGCCCGACCACAGGTCTGCGCTACGAAGTGCTGACCGATGATCCTGCTGTTCGCAAGGCTGTGGACGATATCGTTTTTGACCTTTATGGCGAGGAAAATCCCCGTCAGTTGGAGGAATATCAAAAAACGCCCAAACAGGGCATGACAATGGGAGGTATAAAGTGATGGACAGAAAAATGGTGAATTTTATCAAGGAGCAGTATCCCCCCGGCACCCGCATCCGGCTTAATTCGATGGAGGACCCTTATCATCCCATTCTTCCCGGCACGGAGGGCGAAGTGGACTTCGTGGACGATAAGGGGCAAATTTTTATGAAGTGGGACAATGGCCGCACGCTGCCGCTCGCCCCCGGCGAGGACAGCTTCACGGTGCTGCCGCCCAAGTTGTCCACCCTCAAGCTGTATATGCCCCTGACCGCCGATCTCTACGAGCGAAACGAGTACGGTGATCTCGATGACAGCAGCACACTGTTGGAGGGCAGTGAGCTGCGGGGCTATCAGGTTCAGATCACGGCGGCGCTGGTGAAAAACCGGATGCCGGAGGAGGCGGAGCGAGGTCTCATGCATTGGTATGATGAAGCCGACAACGTCAACACCAAGGTGTGCTCCGCCGTCTTCACCGTGGAGGAGCGTGACCGGCAGCTCTGGGGCGTGGCGGAGTGCCGTGTCGCCGGGGAATTGTCGGATGCCGAAATGGATACTTTGAAAGAGTTTATCACCGGACAGGCTTCTGATGGCTGGTGCGAGGGGTTTGAGCAGCGGGAGATTTCTGTGGATGACGGCGGTGAATTGTATGTCCACTTTTGGAATTCGGACGAGTGGAGCATCCAAACGGAGCAGGAATTGTTCGCCCCCAAACTCCATGAGCAGAATGGGATGAAGATGGGAGGGATGACCCTTGGATAAGAAGATATTCGGTGTGTATCTGGCAAAAGATGGCGTCCCCAACAACGAAGCATATGCCAAGCTGGACTTGCCCGCCTCACCGTGGGAGCTGTGGGACGCGCTGGACAAGGTACGCCTTCAGACGGATGACATCCTGTACATGGAGATCGAAGACTACGATGCCTTTGCGTATCTCGCTCCCCATTTGGACGGGTTGGACATCAGCCTCAACGAACTGAACGACCTTGCCGCGCTGCTGTCGGTACTGGATGAGGTGCAGGAAGCTGCCTTTGAGGGGCTGTTTTCCATGGAGGTGCAGAGAAAAGTAAACGCCAACGGCGGCGTCATTACGCTGCAGGATCTGCGGGATCTGGCGGTCAGCGCAAAAACAGACTGCTATCATGTGGTGGATGCCGCGGATGACGCCCAGCTTGGCCGCTTCTACGCGGAAAACGACTTTGTGCCGGAACTGGAGGGCATATCGGATGCGGTATTCGAGATGCTGGACTTCGCCGGCATCGGAAGAATGATGCGGTGCAGTGAAAACGGCGTTTTTGTGAACAGCCTGTATGTGCTGCGGGATGGCGAACTGACAACCGCGCCGCCTGTCCAAAAGGCGCTGCCGGAAAAGCCGGGATACCTCTTCCGGCTCACGCTCGGACTGCATCCCGACATTGGCGATGCGCGCACGGTGACACTGGATCTTCCCGCAGCAGAGGCAGAGCTGCTGGACGCGCAGGAACAGCTCGGTGTGGAGGGCTGGGAGGGCGTCACGGTCATTGATTATGACGGGATCATCCCCTATGCGGCGGACTTCACCGACCTGCCCATGGAGCTGGAGGAATTTAACGCCTTCACCAAGGCCGCGCGGGACATTCCGCGATCTGAGATGTCAAAGCTGAAGGCCCTGCTGGAGCAGTTCGAGGTGCAGGACATCGAAACCGCCCTGTTCTTGACGGAGCATCTGGCGGACTACGTCCTCACGCCGGACTTGAGTTCCCCGCAGGAAACAGCCATTGACCACCTACGCTTCATGACGGATGACCATTCGGCGGAGCTGCTGCTCTCCCATGTGAACCTCTACGCCTACGGCTGCGACCTCATCAGAGAGGACAACGCAGTGCTCTCGCCCTACGGTCTGCTGCACCGTGCGGACTATCAGCCCATGCTGTCACCAATGCAGGAAACACAGAAAATGGAGATGAAAATGAAATAACACCGCCTTGACCCGTAAAACGGGCAAGAAACTTTCAGAACTCCCCTTCCCGGCATCGCATCGCGGCATAGGTGATGAAATCCTCCGGCGTGAGGACGTTTCCATCACAGGGGATCTCACCCCAGATTTTCCGCGCGGCAGGGGCAGGGTTACACATTGCCATCGCCATAGCCAGACGGATCTCCCTGCGCGCCTCATCTACGGTGGTATGGTGTCTGCGGGCTACTTCCAGCAGAGCTGCTTCGGCACGAATATTCATTTGTTTCATATCGTTCACTCCTTCCTTTTTAGAACGATTATCGTTCTCGTGGAACTACAATACCACAGGAGTCTACGGGAAATATGTCGAACGCAGTCGAAAAAAACAGAGGTCTGCAAAAAGCAAACCTCTGTCGTAGTGTTACTGGAATTCGGTGATCAACGCCTCCAGCACATTCATCACCTTACGCTGCCCGTCCGGGGAGAGCGTCTTCAAACGCTCGGAGAGTTCCGTGGCTCGGAGCATCGTCGCCGCGTTCAAACTGTCCTGAAGAAGCTCGTCTGTCCCAACATTGAGCACGTTGGCAATGGCAACCAGCTTTTCCAGCTTTGGCGGCTTCACGCCCCGCTCTACAACGCTCACATGATCCACGCTATAATCCACAGCGGCAGCAAGATCTTCCTGCGTCATGCCGACTCGCTCGCGAGCGGCCTTGATCCGTTTACCCAATGCGACCTGATCCATACGCAATCTCCTTTTGAACGGTATCCGTTCTTAAATTATATGGGAGATAGCGTTTGTTTCACAGGAGCACACGGGGCGATTACCGTTCCGTAAGAACGGAACATTCAGAAAAACAATCACACTTAGGGGCCGTATTCCCGGATGGGGAAAGCGGCCCCTTCTTTTTTGCGCATTGTCCCTTCCTCCGGGAGTACAGTCCCGGAAAGGAAATCACAATGCAAAACGAAAAAATTCTGGCATATCTCGAAGGCTCTTGTTTAGGAAAAGCGAACCGCGCCAGCGGAACGGAGCTGGAGCGGACCCTCCATATCAGTGGGACTTGCCTGCGAAAGCAGGTCAACCGGCTGCGGTGCAAGGAGCACCCCATTGCCAGTGACCGCAGCGGCTACTTCTATGCCACCAATGCCGGTGAGGTCTATGACACCATCCGCCAGCTGAAGCAGATGGTATCCGGACTGGAGGCGGCCATCAGCGGTCTGGAACGGTCTATGGAACGGTTCCGGGAGCGTGGGGAGGCCGGACATGGCTAAGCCGCCCTTTCCGTGGATCGGCGGCAAGGAGAAGATCGCACCCTACATCCTGCAAACCTTCCCGGCGAAGCTGGCGCAGTATGTGGAGCCCTTCGGCGGCAGCGGCGCGGTGCTGCTGGCTCTGCCCCAGGACCCAAGCCGCTTGGACATCTATAATGACTTGGATGCCGAGCTGGTGAACCTGTATTCCTGCATCAAGGAGTGCTCCAACGTTCTGCTGCGGGAACTGAAATTTCTGCCCATCCACAGCCGCAGGCTTTTTGAGTATTACCGTGACTTTGTCGCCCACAAGGAGGTCTACTTCCAAAATGTGCAGGCAGAGATCGCGTGTCTGGGCGACCGCTCCTGTTTTACGGAGGAACAGGCCGGGGAGCTGCTCCCCATTTTTCAGGAGCGGCTGGCACTGTTCGATGTAAAACGGGCGGCGGCGTATTACCTCGCCATCCGGGGCAGCTTCAGCGCGACGGTCACCTCCTTCGGCGTCAAGGGCATGGATGTCGAAAACCTTTTGAAACTGTTTCCACCGGTGTCCGCACGGCTGAAGGACGTGCCGCTGGAGAACAAAAACGCCTTGCAGCTCATTCGGGAGCGGGACCGGGAGGATGGTCTCATCTATGCCGATCCACCCTATGTCAAAACGGAGCGGATCTATCGGATCGTGGGAAAAACCAGACGTTTCCGTAAGTTCCATGTCCGGCTGTGGCAGGTGCTGTCTGCCTGCAAGGGCTACGTAGTCCTCTCCTACAATGACTGCTCCTTCATCCGCAAACTCTATAGAGACTGGTACATTTTATCCTTCCAGCGCGACAACCCGCTGTCTCAGAAAAAGGGCGCGTCCTTTGGCGAGCTCATCCTCACCAACTATGACCCCCGCCCTTATATGACCCGTCAACTGAACCTCTTTGACGAATCTCTGGGCGAGTGGGAGCTGAAGCTGGTCCACATTCCAAATCATCCACCAAGACGGAAAGAAAGCCCAGCCGGATGTAGGGCTTCTAACCAAAACTTATTACAATAGGAGGCAAACAACATGAAATTCCATTTGAACCATGACCCCGCGAACAAGACCCTTACCATTCCCCGCGCCGCGCTGCAGCTCTCCGGCCTTGCCGAAACCAGCGATCTGACGATCCATACCGAAAACGGCTGCGTTCTGCTGCTGCCGGACAAATTGTCTGTCGCGCAAACGCTGAAAACTTTCCAGCTGCTGACGGCGATCAACGCGGAGCTCCTGTTCCGACTGGCAAAAAGCAGCGCTCTGGCCCACGGCACCGAAAATGACGAGTGCAATGGATGCCATTGGGAAAAGGAGTGTTTTCAGGACGTCCTGCCGCTGTGTATGCTGGCAGAGGCCGGCATTGACCCGGAGGAAGGCGATTTTGAATGTGCGGTGAAGGACGGTACGCTGGTGCTGCGATCCGACGCTGATACAAATGTATATGAAATGATGAAGAGTCTGGATGATGACTTCCGCGATCTGCTGAAAAGCGCGGGTGTTTCGTTGTCCGGGCTCTTCCTGCTTTTGAAGGAGGAACTGGATCATGATGAATGACACCTATCTCTACCCTTATTCCTCCGTCGAGGCGAGAGATCGGAACGAGCTTTCCCTCTGGCGGGAGAGCCACAAGGCGAACATCGCCTGCCGCAACGCCATCGAGGACGCCATCCGCCAGAACTTCGATGGGATGCATCTGGACAAGAACTGCATCACGCCGGTGCTGGAGGAATACGGCTACAAGCGCACCGCGTGGGTGCTTGCCAACACCCTGCACGAACTCAAGTGGGACGGACGTTTCGGCCATGGCAACAAGCAGTGGGCAGAGAAGATATATATTCCGACAGATCTCAACCACAACAGCGATTTTGTTGTCCGAAGCCATCCGGCTGTACTGGATGGCTTCGTCACTTTCTACCGCAAGGCAGCGCAGGCGTTAAATCTCTTTGGCGCGGAGCATTGCGTTGGTGACCGTGCGAAGCAGGACTTCACCGGCAAGGTGCTGGTGCTGTCGCCAGAGGCGCTGCAGGAGCAGTATTGGGGGCAGGAAAACCAGCTCTGGTATGCTCGGAGCGGCTTTGGATGCGAGCCGCATTCCAGTGGTCGAGCAGTCTTTGCTACCTGCCTTTCGGACGGTGAAACAGCCAGATGGAACCGGGAGGATTTCATCGGCGTACTGGCTGACAAGTTCCTGCCGGAATGGGCTCGGGAAAAGCTGGAGGAGTTGAAAATGCAGGAACAGACGGACGCCCCCACAATGGGCGGCATGAAAATGAAATGAGGAGGATACTTGCATGAGCATGACCTATTACACCGTGGACGATCTTCGGCCTGGAAGATCCGGCTGGGGTGTGAAACGTTTTTCCGCGTTGAATGATGCGATTTCCCACTACCGGTCTCTCCCTATGGATGGGGCCCGCATCCTCGGCATGGCGGATGATGCCCACGCCTATGAGCTCATCCGCTGTGTGCATCTTTTCCCCGGCGATGCTCAGGGCGAGGATGTTCTGGCGGCAGATCACTGGCGCGACGGCTTGACGAAAAAGAACGCTGCCCTGAAAGACGCGCTGGATATTTGCTTGGAAAGCCTGCGTCCACGCTTTCTGCTGGAGCCGGAGCGTCTGATCCCCATTCCCCGGCACAAGAAGCTGCGGAAAGAACTGCGGGAGGCCCTTCTCTGGCAGGGCTATGAAGAAAACTACGATTCCGCCATTCGTGCTGTTTTTGTGGGCGGTGCTGGCTGGCTCTCGCCCCAGGATGTGAAAAAGCAGCGGCAGCTTCCTCTGGTACTGCGCTATCGGGTGGACGGCATGACGAAGGATGGGGCCTACCTCTCCTTAGAAGTAGAGCCTTGGGAATATGACCTCCTGCTGGAGCAGACAAGAGATCACTATAAACTGAAGAAAAGAGGATGACAACATGAAACGAATGCTTTCCCTTTGCGCCGCGGCGCTGTGCCTGACTTTGGCGCTGACGCCCACCGCGCTGGCAGCGGACTTTGAGCCTGCGGTACCGAACGCCAAGGTCTGCTACCCCACCGCCATCGTTCGCAGTGACGATGGTACGGAACTGAAAAAGATCTATGATCTGAGCCCCGAAGACGATCCTGCCGGTATCCCCCGCTCGGACTTCCGTCAGGACGGCTTCCACTACACCATGACGGACCTTCTGAAGCAGGAGCTTCCGGAAAATGAGAGCCACCAGCACACAGAGCACATTTCCGTTGAAAGCGCCAAGAAAGATATGGAATCTGTGCTGGCGCTGCTGCCGCAGGAGCGGGAATTCATCACGGATGACGGACTCATGGGCACGCTCACGTTGAAGCTCGACACCGTGCAGGTCGAGCCGTCCGGCTATGGCAGTTCTACAAAGCAGCTTTCCGTCAAGCGCAGCTATCCCAATCTTGCCGAGCAGGATACACAGTACATCCCCAAGAGCATTGAGGACGGCGGCAGGACCCTGACGCTCACGGACATCCAGTGGCAGACCGACAATACCGCCAACATGGACGGTTATGCCGTGGCAGACCGCTATACCGCCGTCGCCACCTACACCGGCAGCGCCACCAGCAGCTACGTGAAAGGCTATACGGTTACGGCGGATTATACCGGAACCGTCAGCCGGATCGCCCTCAACCGTGTCCGCTATGTCGCCATCTTTGAGGGAACACCCATCCAGCCCGCAGAGCCTGCGAACGTACCTTCCGCGGCATCCGCTTTCCGCTGGTCCTATGTGCTGATTCCCCTCGGAATTGTGGCTGCGGCAGGAGCCGGTGTCGGCGGTGCGCTGCTGGTGAAGCACAGAAAAGAAAACGCAGATGAGGAGGAAACGGCAGAATGAAAAAAATCATTACCCTTTGCCTGAGCCTTTGCATGACAGCGGCTTTGGCGGCTCCGACGTATGCGCTGGAATACAGTATCGACTCGCCGGACGATTACGATTTCGGTAAGGACACCTCCATCGAGGTCATCCACACGGCAGATGGCGGCGCTATGAAAAACGCCGACATGAGCAAAAACGCAGCGCTCATTCCGCCTGTTTTCGGCTCGGAGAGCATGAACGCCCTCCACACCGGTGAATACCTCACGCCCAACCTTGTCCCCGGTGGTATTCCCGCGTCCGGCGCGGTCATTGGCGGCAGCGCCGCCACTGTTGTCACCCCCGGCAGCACGGTGAATGGCGGCAGCGGCTATCAGCCCGCCGTGCTGTTCACAGAGGTGACGGGCGACCTCTACTATAAAAACGGCTCCCTCGGCAGGCTGGAGATCCCCACGCTGGATCTGAGCGTCCGCATTTATCAGGGAACGGACAGCAAGACGCTTGCCAAGGGCGTCGGACACTTTGAGGACACCTCCATCTGGGACGGCAACGTCTGCCTCGCCGCCCACAACCGGGGCGCCAACAGCTACTTCGGCCAGATCCACACGCTGGACATCGGGGACAAAATTACCCTGACCACCAAGCTGGGCACCCGTACCTACAAGGTGACGGACGTCAGCAAGGTCAGCGAGACAGACCGCAGTGGTCTTGCGGACTCCGGCGAAAATATGCTGACGCTCTACACCTGCGTCCGCAACCAGCGGGATCAGCGCTGGTGCGTCACCGCAGCGGAGGTCTGAATCTTTCTCCCTTTTGCCGAATCAGTTCTGTTCGACTTCTGCCCTCCACTTGTGATATGGTGAAGCTGCGAAGAAGATTTTCACACATACATAATTAGAATGGAGGCAGAAAGATGAACGAGAGCAAAAACGTGAGAAAGAATGTCAGTATGATGCTCACCGGCATGGTGGTCGGCGCGGCGCTGACCGGCGGCTCTATCGCGGTCGCGACCGGGATCACGGCGGAACCTACCTGGCAGCCCATCTTTGTAGATGGTCAACAGGTGGAAATGCAAGCCTACAACATTGCGGGACACAACTATGTGAAGCTGCGGGACATGGGCAAGCAGGTCGGTTTCAATGTTTATTGGAACGCCGGAGTCCAAATCGACACCGGGCATCCATACACGGGGATCGCCCCTGCCGCATCCGGCATCCGCGTCAGCAGCTACAAGGGCAGCGCCCTCCGCCCCGGAGACCGCAGCGGCTTGAATATCAGTCCCAGCGCGGATATAAAAAGTGTGGTCTCCACGCAGCCCAATGTCATCCGCGTTGAGAATGCCTCCGGCCTCTGGACCGCTATCGCGGTCAGCAGCGGCACATCCGACGTGGTCGTGACCGATCAGCACGGCCAGACCGCCACTTTAACGCTGACGGTAGTTGACGGCAAGCAAGGCGCGAGCATTCCGGAATCCGGCGTCAGTCAGACAGACGCGGCGCGGCAGGAGATCGTCCGGCTGGTCAATCAGGTACGCCGTGAAAACGGCGCGCCAGAGCTGACGGTCAACGCGGCTCTGATGGACGCGGCGCAGCATTGCGCATCCCTGCGTGTCGCATACCACCAGAACAAGGTGGAGTGCGAGGCGGTAGCGGCCTCCGGGTATCCCCATGGATTTGGATCGAATATCACCGCATTCGCAAATGTGCCCGCATCCGAGATCGCGGGGCGGGCAGTGGAGAACTGGCGGAATTCTCCCGGCCACTTCCAGACGATGATAAACCCTGATTGCGACACCATCGGCGTCGGGATCTCAACTGATGAGGGCGAAACGATCTGCTTCCTGTTCGTCGGTGCTCCCAACGCGCACAATCCCTACGCATAACCTATCCGCAACTCAATATGCTCACATGGCCTTCCAGCTTCATCGCCGGAAGGCCATTTCTTATGAGCAAATCTAAAAAGAAAGGTCAAATAACGATGAAAAAGACATGGCATTCATTGAAAAATCGCGTGACCGCGATGCTGCTGGCCCTGATCTGCGTTCTCGGCCTGCTCCCCTCTACCGCGTTGGCGGCAGGAGCCGACACCATCAAATTAGAGCGGTTCGGCATGAGCGGTGTTTCCTATCAGTCCGCCAGCCTTGGCAGATGCACAATGCACCAGATGTATTACGGCGTGGCCGGAAAGACCTCCGTGGGCTTCTGCGGGACGAAGGGCGGCGGCATGGGCACCTCTCTGATCGGTCAGACATGGGGCGATCCGAAGCCCGTCACCGATCCCACCGTCAAAATGATGATGGCCTATTACTACGCCCACTCCCTCGACATCTTCACGGACAAGGCCCACGCCCTGGGCGTGGATGACATCTGGGATTCCGGTTATAGCTGGTACATGAACGCCTGGGTACAGGCCATCGTGTGGCGGTATAAGGACGGCTCCCTGGGTGATCCCGCCACCGCCTGCGCGGAGGAATTGATGTACGTCTGGAACTCGCTGAAGGGCGCGAGCTATACCAGCATCGACCAGACCTGCGACGGCACCACATTCCGGGACCGGGCGAAATATATCCTGGATCTGGGCAAGCAGGATGTCTGGGGCGATTGCGCCGTAAAAGAGTATTCCTTCACCGGCGCTGGCTCTGCCGCCCACCCCGCCAGCACCGTCCAGAGCGTTATGATCGGCAGTCTTACCGTCACAAACGAGCGGTACACGCTGGTGGTCAAGAAGGTAGACGCCACCAACCCCACCAAGGGCCTTGCCGGAGCGCGGTTCCATGTGGAATCCACCAACGGCTCTTTCTCCAGGGACATCGTCACTGGCGCGGATGGCACCTATACCTTCTCTCCCTTGGACGCCGGAACTTACGCCGTAACGGAAACGGCGGCTCCGAACGGCTACGAGATCGACAACGCGGGACCTGAATATGTGGTCCTGCCGAACAACGGCAGCAGCACCGTGACGATCACCTTTACGGACACCCCCACCGTCACCGCCACCGGTAAGATCCGCAAGGTGGACGCGGATGATCCCACCAGAGGTCTCGCCGGGGCGGTCATCAAGATCACCGGCGTGGATAACAATTTCACCGGCACCTATACCACCGGCGCGGGTGGCGCGCTCACGGATGTGCCTTGGGATACCATGCCCATCGGCAGCTATGTGGCGGAAGAAATGACGCCGCCCAACGGCTACTCTCTGAGCAAGGACGCCGGCAAAGTCCGTCAGGAATTCTATTGGGACGGCAAAACGGACGTATCTCTCGTTTTTGAGAATGACGCAAAGGTAAAGATCCAGCTCATCAAGCTGAACGATGCCAACAGCCCCCTCCCCGGCGCGGTATTCCACATCCTCCGGGACGGCCAGCTGATCGGCACGGAGGTCACAGACGCCTCCGGCAAGATCACCGTCCCCAACGTGACGGAGGGGATGTACGCCTTTGTGGAGGTCAGCGCCCCCGCCCCCTACGCCAAGCTGACCGCCCCCGTCTGCGCCCATGTGGATCAGGCTACTGTCGCTGGCGGCGGCACTGTGACCGTAACCGCCAAAGACCAGAAGCTCCCCAATCTGACCATCCAGAAGCTGGATAAGCAGACCAAGCAGCCCATCCCCGGCACGGTCTTTGAGATCAAGGGCATCCATTACGGCTATCATCAGGACGTCACCACCGGGCCGGACGGCAAGGCGGTTCTCACCGCGATCCCTGTTGACAGCTATGAGGTAAAGGAAACATCCGTCCCTGACCCCTATGTGGTGGGCAGCGAGACGATCCAGACCATCTACCTCGGCCCCGGCGACGATCAAAACCTCGTATTTGAAAACCTGAAAATGCCCCGGCTGACCGTCACCAAAATCGACGCGGAGGATTCCAAGCCCATCCCCGGCACCGTGTTTACCGTAGAGGGCATCGACAGTGATTTCTCCGCCGATTGGACCACCGGTGCGGACGGTACCGTGACGAACCGCGTGGCCCCCGGCAGCTACAAAATTACGGAAAAGTCTGTTCCCGCACCGTACTACCTGCCCAGCAAAAACGCCGACAGGGAGCAGACCGTCAGCCTGAACTCCGGTGACGAGGTGAATGTCACTTTCAAAAATCGGAAAATGCCACAGCTCACCATCTACAAGGAGGACAGCGTGGCTGGCGCGCCTGTGGAGGGAGCCAAGTTCCACATCACTTACACCAGCAGCGGCGAATCCGCCGAAGCCCCTGCCACCATTGATTACGGAAATATCCTCACAGACGCCAAGGGCGAGATCCGGCTCCATGAGCAGGGCAAGCGGCTCTATCCCGGCGCGTACACCGTGACGGAAGTGGAACCAGCTCCCGGTTTCCAGATGAAGGAACCCTCCACCCAGAAGATCATCCTCCACGGCGGTGAGAGCAAGACCCTGACCTTCCAGAATACTCCGCTGAATGCCATTGTTGTTGAGAAGTATGACAGCGTGACCCACGAAGCGCTCCCCGGCTGCACCTTCCAGCTGCGGTTTTTGGGCGGCACATCCGGCACCGGCGGCACGACCATCGGGCAGAAGGTCACCGGCAAGAACGGCACCGCCATCTGGACGGGGCTGAAAAGCGGCACCTATATCGTGGAGGAGGTTGACCCTGCCGATGGGTACTCCATCATCAACGCCTCCGAAACGATCTATCTGGCGGACAGCGGTGAGCAGAGTGTGGTCACCGTTCGCTTTGACAACGCCCCGGACGGCATCCTGCTGATCCGCAAGGTCTGTTCCGTGAACCCCAGCGTGACCCTCGCCAACGCGGAATTTAAGATCACCTACGCGGACGGCACGCTGATCGGTGACGCCAATGGCATCTTCCGGACGGACGAGCACGGCGAGATCCGCATCCCCGGCCTGAAACCCGGCAAGAGCGTCATCGTAACAGAAACTCGCGCGCCTGACGGCTATATCATTGATACCCAGAGCCGGACCGTTCAGATCAAGGAGGGCCGCACGGTCAGCCTGACCTTCAAGAACCAGCCCAAGGGCAAGCTCATCATCCAGAAGCGGGACAGCGCCACGGGCCAGCCCCTCCCCGGCGCGGAGTTCCGTGTGACCACTGCCGCTGGCTGTGAGGTGGGGCTGGACGGCGTGGTCGGCACCGCGACCCTGACGCAGAATGGCATTTTTACCACCGACGGTCAGGGCGAGATCAAAATCACCAACCTCGCTCCCGGCGCTTATGTCATCAACGAGATCAAGGCCCCGACAGGGTATGTGATGGATCGTGCGTCCACAAACGTGGTCATCGGCAAAAACGGCGATACGCAGACGGTCATCGTGAAAAACTCCAAGGCTGGAACCTTGGTGATCGACAAGCGGGATTCCCTCACCGGGAAGCCCTTGCAGGGTGTGACCTTCAAGGTGACGACCTCTACCGGTGAGTTTGTACCCGCTGAAAATGGGCAGATCAGCAGCAACGGCCTGTACTTCACCGATAAGGACGGCAAAATTACCATCCATGGCGTGGTGGGAACGCTGGTGGTGACGGAAACGGCCACCATCCCCGGCTACACCATCGACGAGGCCAGCCGCACCCAGACCGTTTTAGTTGATCCCAACGACACCCAGACCCTCCACTTTACCAACACGCCCAGCACCACCCTTGTGATCGAAAAGTATATTGAGGGCACCACAACGCCGCTGAAGGGCGTGACCTTCCTTGTCACCGACAGCAGCGGCGCTGTTGTGGGCAGAAGCAACGGCGAGTTCATCACCGATGAACATGGCCGCATCGTTATCCATGATCTGGAACCCGGCACCACCGTTACGGCGCGGGAGGTCAAGACCGTGGAGGGCTTTGTGCTGGACGGCGCGCCGAAATCCATTCTCATCAAGGCGGGCGAGGTGCAGACTCTGCGCTTTTATAACGTCCGCGCAGGCGGGCTTACCGTCATTAAAAAGGACGAAAAAACCGGAGAGCGCATCCCCGGCGTCCAGTTTGAGATCCGGAAAATGGATGGCGAGATCGTCGGCACCTACACCACCGATGAAAACGGCGTGATCTATCTCCCCGAAGCGGAAAACGGCTGGTACACCGTGGCGGAGTTGAAGGCTGCCGAGGGCTACCGTCTGGATGACACGCCCCATCGGGTCGAGGTCAGGGATGGCCAGACCGCCACGCTGGAGATCACCAACAAGGCCATCTCCGGCATCCTGCTCCACAAGGTCAATGCCATCACCGGCGAGGGCATTCCCAGCGTGTCCTTCCTCCTCTATGACAGCGGCAACACCCCCATCGCGCAGGAAGCCAGCGATGACCGGGGCTATGTCCGGTTTGAGGGACTGGAAGATGGCCGCTACTATCTGCGGGAACTGGAGAATGAGGGCTACATCCCCGACACGCAGAAAAAGACCGTGTATGTAAAGTCTGGCGAAACCACGGAAATCGAGTGGCAGAATACCCCTGTTACCGGGCAGATCCAAGTGACGAAGGTCAGCGCGGACTACAACTCTATGAACGGCTGGCCTGCCGGGACGCCCATCCCCAACACCGTCTTTGAGATCTACAACGCCCGTACCAACCGTCTGGTGGATACGATCAAGACGGATAAAAACGGCTTGGCGGTGAGCAGACCCCTGCCGCTGGCGCGGTACAAGATCGTGGAATCCAAGGCGGCGGAGTTTTACGGGCTGGACAAGACGCCCATTGAGGTGGAGATTGAGTATGCCGGTCAAATCGTCAAGGCAAGCATGACCAATAAGAGCCTGTCTACCAACGTTTCCATCAAGAAAACCGGCTATGTGGAGGTCATGCCGGGGCAGCTTGTCCGTTACAATTTTGCCGACATTGCCAACAATTCCACCACGGCGCTGGAATCTTTTTATTGGAGAGACACTTTGCCTGTCAAGGCGGTTCGGCTCCAGACCATTTACACCGGCACGTGGAATACCCCTGGAAATTATAAGATCGTGTATCGCACGAATCTCAGCGGCGGTACCTGGCGCACACTGGCGGATAATCTGAACACATCCAAAAACTATGTGCTGGACGCCTCTCCCGCGGCGCTGGGACTTGCCGCCAACGAGTATGTGACGGAGTTCATGGCGGCGTTCGGCATTGTCCCTGCCAACTTCCGGCAGGTGGAAGCCCCTCGCGTGGACTGCAAGGCCCTTGCCAAGCTCACCGGCGGTACGCAGTTCGTCAACACGTCGGACGCGGGCGGCGTCTACAACGGGCAGTGGATCATGGCGACCTCCCGCTGGGTCACCCGCGTCTATGCTCCCAGCAAGCCTTTGCCTCGCACCGGTTATTAAGAGCTAACAACAACGGATGCCGCTCCGCGAGGGGCGGCATCCCCGTTTCGTGAGGGAATATGATGAACTTTTTTGAACAGGAATTAAGAAAAATCGTAGGCAGTGCTTATCCGGATGCCACCTATATCGGCAGAGCCTGCTATGTGCGGCTGGGAGAGGAGAACCGGGCGAAGATTCAGTTTGTCACCGGCATCGTTTCCAATCAATATAACGCTCTGCAAATGACGATTTTAAACCGCAGCGAAGGAACTGTAGACACGCTGCGCGTCAGCTTAACGGATCTGTTAGGCAAGCAGGCAGCGAAGAATCCTGATTTCCGAAACGGTGTGGAACCACACATCTGGGATGACAACGGAAACGTCAGATGGTATGCCTATCAGCCAAGCAGCCGGGACTACCAGACGCTCACAAATGAGATATCGGAATATTTGGGCTTATTCCAGCAGCAGACACAAAGCTCCGCACAGCAGCTTGGGCAGAGAATGAGATGATAACAGCTTCTGCCGCTGCATGAGGATATTCAAAATAATAGGAGGTTAAGATCTTGAAACACAAAAAAATCATGATTTTGGCGTTGGCGCTCCTGCTCCTGACCGTGCTCTGCTGCACCTCCGCCCTCGCCGCGGGCGGCGATGTGGCAGGCGCTGTGGAGCAGACATGGACGGAGGCGGCCAAGCAGATCAAGGCTGTAGTGGAGAAGGTGGTGTTTCCGGCGCTGGATATGATCCTCGCCATCGCGTTCTTTGTAAAGCTTGGCGGCGCGTATTTTGATTTTCGCCAGCGAGGTCAATTTGAATGGACCGGTCCCGCCATCCTCTTTGCCTGCCTCATCTTCACCCTGACGGCCCCGAAATACATCTGGAGCATCATCGGCATCTAAGAGGCGTATCCTTTGAGAGCCGGATCAGAAGTCTGATTCTGGAAGTGGGCTGGCGCGCGAGGGTCTTGCATAAAAGCTGCTACTTTGATATAATACTATCAAGAAATTGATACAAGGAGGGCTTTCTATGCAGATCAGACCATCCTCCGCTCTGCGGAATGAGTACACTCAAATTTCTGAGTTGGCAAAAGCATCCGGTGAGCCGATCTTCATTACAAACAAAGGTGAGGATGACGGTGTTTATATGAGCATGGCCGCATACGAGGAGCGGGAAAAAATGTTCCGCCACCGCGACAAGATCTATGCCGCGGAGATCAGCAGACTGAGCGGAGAGCCTGTCTGCACGCCGGAGGAGCTTGACGAAAGAATGGAGGAGTTGTTCCGTGCCTACGAAAAGTAAGCTGGTCTATCTTCCTTCCGCTCAACATGACTTTGAGGAGATCGTAAAGTATCACATCACGGAGGCGGGGACTCCCTACGCGCGGAAAATCTACGGTACAATGAAAACGGCCATAAACCGTCTGCGAGATTTCCCGCTGATGGGCCAGACACATCCAGACCCGATCCTCGCCGCAAACGGATACCGAAAACTGGTTTTGACAAAAACCTATGTGGCGGTCTACAAAGTGATCGGCGACACCGTCTATATTTACGCCATTGTCAATGGCACGACAGACTATCCCCGCCTTTTGAAGTAATCACCGCTTTGGGATGAAGAATATGTCGACAGAAAACAAGTATTTAGCAAAGACGGAATCCTTGCAAAAA
>ERZ833608.1191-NODE-1191-length-17989-cov-2.917364_pt1 | contig 17989 bp, 27 predicted proteins | sample MGYA00519694_ERZ833608 | MGnify/ENA primary metagenome ERZ833608 (study PRJEB31850, sample SAMEA3708742) | human gut metagenome | biome: human gut; feature: human-associated habitat; material: faeces | place: China | collected 2014 ... | reverse complement strand
TCCCACGCAGCGAATGATATTTTTGTCGATATCTTCCATTCCTCCAAAAAGATCCACCAGACCTCTTGACGGATTATATGCCATGGCATTAATCGTGAAATCCCGGCGTTTCAGATCTTCCTCAAGACTGGCTGTGAAGGTTACCTCCTTCGGATGTCTCCCATCCTCATACTCACCATCTACACGGTAAGTAGTAACCTCATAGCTCTCTTTCTCCATGAGGACAGTCACCGTTCCATGCTGCAGACCGGTGTCTACCGTTCTGTGAAACAGGGCTTTTACCTGTTCCGGCTTCGCAGATGTAGTGATATCCCAGTCATCCGGGTTGCGGCCCAGAATAGAATCACGAACACAGCCACCTACCACATAAGCCTCATATCCTGCATTTTCAAGTATGTGCAAAATTGTTTCCGCGTTTTTTGGTATTTCTAGAATCATATGACCATCCTTATCTTTTTTATTTTGCTACAAAACCGGCACTCAGATTTTTCTGTTGCCGGTTTCCATAAGCAAATCAGACAAATGTCATTCCCTGATCTGTCACTTTCTAATTAGTATGCTCTGCCCCAGTAAACCATCTTCTTAGCCGGTTTTCCGCAGCATACGCAGACATCGCTTAAATGTTCCTGTTCAAATGGCATACATCTGGATGTAGCCTGAACATCCTCTTTGATCTTGTCTTCACATGCACGGTCACCGCACCACATAGCTTTTACGAAGCCTGGTTTGTTGACAATTGTATCTTTAAATTCTTCGTAGTTTGTAGCGACATAAGTATGAGCATCTCTGTGTGCACGGGCGCGCTCCAGCATATCTTTCTGCATGGTATCCAGAACTTCCTGTACTTCCGGACTGATCTGTTTCTGCTGCTCTGTTTCCTGCTGGCGTTTTCTGCATTCTTCTTCGTTTCGCTGCTCCAGTGCCTTCTGTGTCTCTGTATACTGTCGATATGTTTCTGTGCTCGTGATCAGGCATGTTTCCTTCTGATCTGTCTGTCCTTCCAGAAACCAGCCTTTCTGAATCATAAATCTGATATCTTTTTTTACAAATTTCACACTGCGACCCACAGCCCCTGCCAGACGTTCAAAATCACAATACGTTCTGTCTCCAAGTGCCTGTACATATTTCTTGAAGCGTTTCAATCTGCCAAGTCCTGTACAGCCTCCATAGATCATCCCCACGCCTGCCAGTGTACCAATCAACGTCACTGCTGTCGAAGTGATACCGCCGTGACCTATTACAGCCTGCAGAATCTGCACTGTCAGAAGTCCTATTGCCATACTTCCGGAAAGAAGCCCACCGAATACGATCAGCAGAATATCTTTTACCTTTTCGCCTCCGGTATTTCCGTACAGTTCCGGATGAGTTTCCTGTATTTTCTGATTCATAACTTTGTGCTCAGTTTTTTTCTGAACCGTCGCAGGATGCTCTTTCTGATATTGTTTCAGTGTATTATTAACCATCTTCGTGATGGACTGATTCAGTTCCTGATAATTGCTTGTTTTTACAGCATTTTCTATTGTTGTCTGCACTTCGCGGACTTTTTGCTCCACAAAGCTGAAATCCGTTCCGTTATCGTAAGATTTTTTGTCCATTCCGTCCTCCTGTAAACTCTCTCTTATTATAACGAAATACAAACAAAAAAACAAGGCACAGGACATCTGCCTGTACCTTGTCTTATATCTGATACAATAAATCTTATTCGATAACTTTGATCCAGCCTTCCGGAGCTTCGATGCGTCCCATCTGGATGCCGGTAAGTGTCTCGTAAAGTTTCTTTGTTGTCGGTCCCATTTCTTCCATTCCGCTTGGGAAGCAGATTTCTTTGCCATGATCTACAATCTTGCCAACTGGTGAAATAACTGCTGCTGTTCCACAAAGTCCACACTCTGCAAAGTCTTTTACTTCATCAAGGTATACTTCTCTTTCTTCTACTTCCAGTCCAAGATAATGCTCTGCAACATACATCAGAGAACGTCTTGTAATAGATGGAAGGATACTGTTTGATTTCGGAGTAAAAGTAAGAAATGGTAATAGAGGTTGAGATACATGCAGATTTTATTTGTACACGGACGATCTGAAAGATTACATTAAGGATTATATAGCTTACGAATGAGCTTACGTTAGTACTTTAGAGAAATGCTGCACAAAAATTTCTGATAGTGATAGTAAGTCAAGAGTCTGAAGTTATAATTCCTTTTGAGTGTCTGGATCATACAGATACTTTTTGTACTATGCTTACAAAGACAGATAATTGCTTAACTAAGTTTCTAGCCGTTATGATGGATTGTGGCGCTGACGACCATTCAGTGGAAGAGTTAAGAGAAGTATCAAAATTAGCAGTTTTGAATTCGAAGCTATTGGGTGATACTATAGAAAGAGAGTTTCACACTTTTAGTGTAGAAACTAGCCACTATCAAAATTAATATTGATAGTGGCTAGTTAGTGTGATATACTCTTTCTGGAGGTGAACAGGTACTATGAATGAAATCAATTTAGGATTTAAGATAGAAAGGTGCCTAGGCACAGATAAAGAATTAGAGGAAGCTCAGCAGGCGCTCAAAAAGCTAGGTGTTACATTGACTTCTGACGATGGCTATTTAAATATAAGGATTGATAACAAACATGGCTCTTCAGGTAACGTAGGTAGACGTAAAAAGTATGCAATAGTCGTAGATGGACCAGATCTTAAAGTTTACAACTACTCCGATGTAATCTATAGATTGTGCCATAAAAGCAATGATACAGTTGCAAAAGAAATTGGTATGAAAATTGCTACATTTTATAGGCATAAAAAGATTATGATGGAGAGCAACTATTACAAGTCTCTTGATAAGAAAAAGTTTGAAGATTTGGATTACTTAAAGTCAGTAGATGGGGATCGGATCTTCTAATAAGGTAAGTGTTCGTTAAACCTGGGTTTTGTGAATATTTGAGATAGGTAAAGGATAAGGGCTGCACTTTCAACTGGATTTGCACGGATTCAAAAGGGTTGAAAATGTAGCCCTTATTTTTTAATTAGTGGTTACTAGGTTTTGAATTAAGTAACAGGTTTTCAAGTTCGTTTATATCATAATCACGTTTTTCAGCAGTGCTGATAGAGTTGCCGGTTTTAAAATTACGTTTCTGGTTTTCCTCATACGAGAATGAATTACTGAGTCCGTTGTCCATAATATGGCAAAGTAAAGCACACTTTGATTTTACGTCTTTTGAAGTGACTAGTGATGTAATTGCCTGTGTTAAGAATGTAAGATCGCGTTTGTTCAAAATATACTTCCTTAGAACGTCGTTACATTCAGATTCACTAAGTCCCACACCTTTCAGTACTTGCATTGCTGCAACTTGATCAGATTCTGTAGATAACTGATTAACTGTAGATTGCTCAGGTTCCGGTAGAGATGGTGTTTCTTGTTTTTGTATTTTATCCTCATAATTTTTAAGTATCATGAACCGAACGTGTGTGATTTTTTTCTTTCGTCCTTGTCCACTGGTTTTTATAAATTCGTAGGTAAAGGAGAAATCCACACCTTTTGCATAGTTAATCTCTTCTACTGTTTTATCAAGAACGAAACGACGTATATCAGCAGTTCTGTAGGATGATGGATACTTTATTATGTACTGGAAGTCTTCCAGTGATAAGGTGAACTGACCAGGTGTAGCACCTGGGTACTCTCTGTAGTTTTTCATGCCCTCAAGGTAGTAAAACAGATTACGTGCATACTTACTTTGTATACTTGCCGCTACTCCTATTGAGTAATGAGCACCATGCATAATAGTAGAGCTTAGTGTTAATATGCGGAAGAACTTAGTTGGTGTAAATGATATGTAGGCGTCTTCGTTTGTGTCAAGGTTACTACTGCCATTGTACATCAACACTTCATTCCATTGGAATTCCAGAGTTTTCTTCTTCCCATTTGCTAGATCTATTTCAAATATGAATGGACTTCTGTTTAATTCTTTACATGTTTCTGACATAATTTTGTATATGTATGATTTGTCTGTGTAGGGGAGTTCATCTATCAATTCCTTGGCTGTGATAACATAGTAGGTGTCTTCAGGTCTTGAACTCATTCTGGCAGTGATAATGTCAAGCAAAGTGTTCTGAGGTACAGTGTAGTTTTGTCTGTTCTGTAGAATTATTGCGCTGCATCTAAATGCAATACTATCTCCACCCTTTTTAAGAGGGTTTTCGTTGGACTGTTTACTAAGAAGTTCAAATAAGACCTTTTCAGTATTATCTTCGTACTGCTCATGAAAAAGTTTAGCATTGAACTTACCACCTTTTATAAGATCAAGTGCTGAACCACTACCCTCCTCTTCCAATTTAGTTAAGTCATGTTCAGAAGGAGCTGGTTGTCCGTTTTCATCAACTATAGGGTGCTTGTTATCTCCGGGTGGTTGTACAGACTGTTCAGCTGGATCATTATCAAACTGTAGTTGCTGTTGTCCAGTAATCTGATCTTTAGCAATTTGATCTTTACTCGGATCAACAACTTTCACATTTCCATTTTCCCATTCGTATTTAACTGACATAGTATGTCCTCTCCTAAATGTGAAAAATATATTCTTCCTTTCACATTTTGATTATAAGTGAAAGGAAAGCTTTTGTCATCACTTTTCAATTGGAATATTCATCACTTTTTATTGGACTTTATTTCACATTTCGCTATGTAGGTCTTACATTCAATAAAAAGTGATAAAAAGTCCGAATATCTTTGGAATAATCTTCACATTATTATCATAATACGGTAGAGTGATTAGAATAATGTCGATTTACATGCGGATGTGTGGTTGTAGTGCAGGAGGCTTGTTTTTGATTTATAAAAGTGAAGATTATTCCAAAGGTGTTTGAGATGACAGCATGTTGAATTCGAAAAAGTGAAGCTTAGTCTTAGAATAATCTTCACTTTTTAATAAAAATTAATATAATGTGAAGCTATTTCATTATCTTCACATTTGTTCAGAATAATCTTCACTTCATGTTCTATCTTTCACATTAGGTTGGACAAAACTTCAAGTAAATCTGGAAAAGTTTTCATAAGAGTTACGAAAAAGCTTCACATTAAAATCCTGTAAAGCCTTAAAGTACAAGGAGTTTGACTAGTCAGCTATACATTCTTTTTTAGAATACTATATGATTATATGCTACTGAGTAGGTTCAATTGAATTTGGAAAAAGCTTCACTTTATATAAAGAAAGAAGCTGGTAGTTTGACACAGCTTCTTAATTGTTAGTTAATTGTTATTTTCTTTTGATTGTAATTCTGCAGCCCTAAGCATTGCTTTATGAATTGTGTAAGAAATAAATGGTGAGTAACGTATTTCATTCAACGCTGCCAGTTCTTTAAGCTCATCCCGAAGTTTCGAACTTGTCGATATAGATCTTCTTGTTTGATAGCGTTGATATGTTCTGTACTGGTTTAGTAGTTCGTCGTCTGGGTCAATAATTTCTCCATTTTTAACTGCATTAACCATAATAGTCTTGAATAAAGTTTTAACAGGTATACGAAGTCTGTTTGCCGTTCTGGTAAGGAATTTTTCAACATCAGGTAGCATCAATACTGTGAGTATACAATCACTTTCTGCATAGTCATCAAGATTGATAGGTGGTACACCAGTTGCTTTTTCGAATTTAAGTGTTTCATTGTCATTTACATTGGTTTCAGATTCATCAATGGTCTCCAGTTCACCTAGAGCTTCTGGTTCATTGGAAGCTTCCGTTTCACTATCAAAATTAGTTTTGATAGTCTCCTCTTCTACTGCCCCATTACATTTTGACGTTTCAGTAGTTTCAACAGCAGCCGATAAAGTAGGTGTGGCAGACTGTACAATAGATTCGACAGACTCAATAGATTCAGCTGATTTAGGAGTCTGATTAACAGTATTAAGTTGGTTAACCATATTAGTTACGAGTGTTGGTTGTTCTAGTATTGTTTTACTGTCCTGCATGTTTCGTTTACTTGCAGCACGAAGTTTATCTCGATTTGATGCCATTACTATTCCTCCATTCTTCGTAGCATTTCTTCTGCAATACCATAATACTCACGCCCAATTTTGCTTGATTTCGCAATAGAACATATTGCCGTATGATATGTTTTTACTTCTGATGCTTTAACAGCTTCGGATACGGTTAATACAAAAGGTGGGATTTCTTTTTCGTTAGCTATCTCATTTAATTTCTCAAGTGCCACACCGTGCATATTTGTACGTTTATACCAGGTAAGAATGTAGCCTATGACTTTTGCATGACTGTCATGATGTCTATTGTTTACTAACGCATTCACATCATTTTCTGTTTCAATGATCATATCAGTACTACTATCATCACACACAGTTGTACAAATAATATAATCAGCTGCAATGTAAGTCATTGTTAATAGCAGTGATCGAGACGGTGCATTATCAATAAATATGTAGTCATAATCTGATTTTAGTATATCCGTTAGATCTGCAAGAAGATAGACGTCGTCACGATCAATAAACTCTTGCGCGACAAGAGAAAGAGATTTAGATCCAACAATTACATCAAATAAATCATTATGTTGTATAGAGTCGTAAACATTCACATTACCGTGCAGGACTTCGTAGATAGTTCTTCCTGTATCCAGTTCTGCCCCAATGTTTTTACTAAGAGAACAGTTTTCATCAAGATCTATAACAAGAACTTTATAATTCATGTTTTTGAATACAGCTGCTAATTCAACAGTTGATGTGCTTTTTGCTACTCCACCCTTGCTGGAGGCTATACTAATTACTTTTGACATTATCATTATCTCCTATGTGAATATCATAATTAATATAACATAATGTTGAATAATATTCAAGTATTTAGTTAGTTAAATGATTACAATGTTCAGAGTGTATGAAATGTATGATGTGCTTAATTTTGCTAGTATATAATTTGATAGTATTAAAACCTTAGTGTCTTATATTTGCAGACTGTTCAAATTGTTTTATGTACCAAGTATAGATTTATGGTACTATCTTAGTATTTTGAATTATATGTCTATTATGGTCTTTGTTAGCGATATAGATTTTATAATCTATTTGCTTACTAAGTATTTACTGCTTGTTGTATGTTCTGTAACTTACTTAATTAATGTAGTCATTGTGTTTAATATGACTATAATGTTTTAAGTATGCTAGATATATGAAATGGTAAAGAAGTATAGAATGTTAAAGATATACACTAAGGATAAAATGTTAAAAATGTAAAATAACTATCAAAATAAATTATGATAGTAGAAATAAAGATATACAATGATAAATCTATTTATTGTAAATGATGTAATTGATGTGCCTATTAAATGCTAAGTAAATATAAAATAATATATGGTTAAAATAATCATTAAGTATTTTGTAGGCTTTATGTACAATATAGATAGAATAGATACTATGAATATTATGATTACAGTAGTCAATGTGATTAGTTTGGTCACTAAGCGTAAAGTGCATAGGAAATGAAAAATGTATGAAATGGAAAAAATGTACACTAAGGGTAAAATGTTAATAATGTAAATTTACTATCATAATTAATTTTGATATGATAGCGATTGAATTATCAAGGCAGTAACAGATTAAGTCAGTGCACGACAGATTGTTAAATCATTTTATAAAAAGGTTGAAAATCGAATATCATTATGACATAGTCTTGTTGTTTAAAGCAAATAAAAATGATGAATCGTTTATAAAAATGTGATGAAAGGATGGTATATTGAAATCAAAAAGTAAATTTGATAATATTAATTGGAGGTGACTGATATGGATTATTTAACATGGGAAGAACGCTGCAGAATGACAAAAGCGAAATTTAATGTTTTAAAAGGATGTGAAACAGATAAATTTGATATGTCCAGAGTTCATCCTTTAAAACAGCGTGAAGTCTTAAAAATATACAATTTACTAAGTAAGTCAGAGCTTGTAGAATCAGTTATTATATTTGGAAGTTCTATTAGTATGAAGTGTAATATTGAGAGCGATCTTGATCTTGCAATTTATGTGACGGAGCAGTGTACTAATATAGAACGTAATGAAATAGATATTTTAGTACAAGAAGCAACTGATTGGGATTGTGATGTTTTGTGGGGCGATCATGTTACAGAAGAGGATAGGATTTATGAAGATCTTCAGGAAGGATTAAAAATAATATGAGTAAACTTTTAAGTAGAAGTAGCGCACGTTTATCTTCCGCAAAAAGTAATTGGGATAAACGTAATTATGATGATGCATATGTGGATTTAACTTGCTTTGATTTACAGCAATCAATGGAATTTGCTTTGAAATACTTGATTGAAATGAATGGTGAGAGATATGTAACAACTCATGATTTAAATGCACAATTAAACAAAATAGATAAGATGAATATCCATGATCCAGTACTGGAAAAGGTCCGTTTGAAATCTTATGTTTACAATTCGTGGGAGACAGAAAGTAGATATAAAGATTCTTTTATGCCACTGGCAGCAGATGTTGAGGAAGCAATCAGTGTTTGCAAAGAGTTAATTTTGTTTGTGGAGAGTAATACTAATCAAAAAGCTGAGTTAAACAAGTTAACAGCATTTTAAGAAAGAGAGATTAAGATAAAGAGCTACTAAAAGTGGCTCTTATTTTATGTCTTAAATAGTGTCTGCTGATTAAGCAGATATCTGCAACTTCCAGTTCTTACATCTGTTCCACTCATGCCAGAAGCGGAACAGATGTAAAAGAGCATAAAGTATTCACCTCTGAGTCCCGTGTATATTTCAGAAGTTCTGTCTAGCGCCACAAGTAATTTTGATTTAATGACTTATATAGAGCGTGCATCTGAAGTAATCAATAAGCCTGCAATTGATATGTGTGAATATATCAAAGATCTTATGGAGACAAGAAGAAAAGAAAAGAAGAAAAGAAGCAGATTGAAATGGGTGCAAGAAAAGTGGTAGCTTTTGATAAAGATTAGTAAAAAATGGAGTTCCAAATCTGGAACTTCATTTTTTAATGTGAAATTCAAATTAAAATTAGTCTGAATAGAAGGCACTGAAGCCGTGTCAGATTTTACACAAGTTATAAATAAGTAGATTGGAGGTAGAAAGATATGCTAGGTTTATTGATTGATGTAAAAAATAACAATGTCAGTGTTAAAATGGCTAATAGTTTGAAGGATTACTACAGGCTGATAGACTGCGATGTAATTGATATCGTGAAAAGATGTATTGGAGGGAAATACTACAATATAATCTGTGATGATGAGGGTCTTCTGAAAGAGAATATAATTGTCTCTGCAATTGATATAGAGAGAAAACCGATGCTTGTGGGTAATTTGATAGTTGCTGGTGATACTGATGATGAGGGAGAGCTTTTATCTTTAACTGATAAAGATGTTGATAATATTCTAAAGCATGTCAAGACAGCATACACAAGGAGTTTGACTCATCCTGTATTAGTGGATGTTGAATATTAAGGTGGTATGAATATGGGAGAGTTTGAGGTAGGTAAGTCATACACGATTGTAGATCATGCAACAGGTGGTATTCACCATTACAGCTGTTTGAGAAGAACAACAGATGAAGTGGAGATGTTGCCAGTTTACTATGAGATCGATGGTGTTTATAAGCAGGATGTAGTAAATTTCACAGTGAAGAAAGATCATGATGTGGAGTATATTGTTATATTCAGTTACAAAGGGGAAGAACGGAGGTTGCCTGATCATTCGAAGTTTTGAATTAAGCGATGAGTTCTTGGATGGTATTTGGGCAAGAGTAGTCGAGAAGGCTCTTGACAAGGGATCAATTAGTAAAAGTGTTATAGCACGATACTATGGCAAATTCAAAAGATTTGAAGTTGAGCAGCGATTAGCTAATGGAACTTATGAGTTTGCACCACCTGTGAAAAAATATGTATCAAAAGATGATGGTGGAAAAAGAGCCATATTTATTTTATCAGATGAAGATAGAATAAATATGGCTTTTATAACGCAGATTTACTATGAGATGTACAGCAGTAGTATGAGTGATCGGTGCTTTGCTTACAGAACTGGTATTAGCGTTGGAAAGACTGTAAGAGAAGTACAACAAAGATTAGCAGGGAAGTATGTGGTAAAAATAGATCTTAGTAAGTACTTTGACTCTGTTCCAGAAGATGTAATTATAGAGTTACTGGATGCTATGTCATTCAATGACGGTTTAACAGAAGTATTGAAGAGATTTTACAGTGACAATCGGATTATTGAGAATGGTGTGATAGTGCAGCATTTTAAGTCATTGTGTCAGGGATGCGCATTTTCATCGATACTTGCAAATTTAATTTTGGTAGATGTTGATAAGAGTATGCAGAAGTGTACAGATTACTACGCCAGATACAGCGATGATATTCTGTTGATAGCTGACGATGTTGATGAACCATTTAGAAGGTTGAAAGAAGCACTTGCAAAGTATGACTTGTCAATTAATGAAAAGAAATTCTGGCAAGGATATGAAGAAGTCGATTTTCTTGGATGTCATATAACTCCAGATAAGATCACATTATCGAAGCATAGGCGTCAGAAAATCAAGAATCATATTAATTCCATTGTTAAGAAATTTGGAAATGTTAAAGACAGAAAAGCGCAGGAAACAGTAACAAGTAGAATAAAAGAATATTTGCTATTGGATGAAGATGGATACTCACTATTTCAGAATATACTTGCGACCGTTGATGGTCCAGAGGATGTGCGGTGGTTAAATGATCTAGCTAGGCATGCTATACGGTACGCGTACACAGGAAAGCATAACACGACAAAGTGTTTAAGAGATACATCAGAGCAGAAATTGCATGATATAGGATGGTGTGATTTACAGTACTTGGAGAGACTATACAGGCTAGACAGACGTGCATTTATTACAGCTTGCAGGTATGTAATACGTTTAAGAAGCAGTCCTGAGGATGAAAAGAAATATACAGATACGTTGAATCTAGATGAGCTACACAAACTATTGGAAGGTTATGGACAAGCTAATTACTGCTTTCAAGACAAAACCGTAAAAGTAAAGGGAAGGTTCTATAAAATAATTGATACAAGTAGACCTATGCCGGGGCAGATAAAGTTAGTAAAAGATACTATGAACGGTGTAATTTATTGTGACGAGGATATCAGGTGTTTAACAGTTGCTGACTATGAAGAACATGATAGGGATGAAGAGAGATTAGTTGACTGGATACTCACGACTGAAAAACCTAAACAAAAGTTTATAGTAATTGGTAACTGTAGTTTGCCAAGTATAATTTTCAAGAAAGGATGAGAGGTATGTTTAAAAGTGTTGAGATGACTGAACAGATTAAAGATGCAAATGAGATGCTGGGTATATGTAATCAGCTTAATTCAAAACTTGCAGGTAAGAATTTCGGAGGTGTGGAGTGGAATCCACTTAGCTTTGGTAGATGGGCACCATATAAGTTTTCAAAGTATATGGAATGGTTGAAGAAAAATAAGTTTTATTCTGATTGGAGAGCTTTGAATTTATTTATAAATTCAAGGGGTGTGAATAGCAAATATTATGAGGTTTATTATAATTTTTTGAATGAACTTCAGAATAGCTTATCAAATGATAACAGTAGTTTTGAACATACGTGTGAAAAATTCACACGTAGTTATTATCAGAAAGTGATCGATAATTCTGAATCAGAAGATGACAAGAAATGCTTTATTAAACGGAAAAGTTTTCCGTTATGCAGACTTTTTGATGATACTATTGCTGGTCGTGCGTTTATACTGCGCACCATGCATTATTATATGACTTATATGCCACGATCTTATGAAAATGTGTTACAGGGTATTGCCGATTTTTATAGGGAGCTGGATCAGAGTGTGTTTGCAGCGGAAACTAAGATTTTTTCAGATGCTGCAAAGATTGAAAATGAACTTGATGGTGTTTATTACGCTTGGACACATATGGGATTTTTGTACTATGCTAGAAGTTCTATGTGTATTGGTCAGGGAAAGAATTTTCAGGTTATATCCAATTTTGTAGCAAACAGGCCGGCAAATTTTATCATTGATATACTGGGTGAAAACAATTCTGATAAAGTTAAGAAAGCGTCAGCTTTTTAAAGTATGAGCTGCGGTATTGCGGCGTTCTATCTATGCAGATGATTTCAGCATCATTAAATGAAGTTTAATGATACATTAAAAGGGTAACTAGCACAGTACAAGATCTGACCGGATAGAGTTTTAGAGGTGAAAAATGAGAGTATACGTAAGTAATTATTCAAGCAGGAGAGGCAGACCTGCTGTACAGATTTCAAAAACTTCTCCAAGTTGGGCAGTGATAAAGAAGAGTATTCCGGAGCTGTTTCCAAGCTGGGATTTGATACAGCTGATAAAAACCACAAAAGTTGGTAGCAGAGAGCGGAGAGAAGCGGAACTTGAATACGTGAAAAGATACACAAGACAGCTGATAATTAATAGGGATAGCATATTTGATCAGTTAGAAAATGACGATGTACTGTGCTGTTGGTGTAAAAAGGGAGATTTCTGTCACAGATTGATAGTTGCTGAGTTTTTGCGTATGAATGGGGTGGAATGTGAAGAGATTTGATGCAGTTAGTTTAGCAGGGAGGGTTGCTATTTTAGCAACCCTCATTTTTTATGTGGGAGCCTTACAATGTAGTGCTCAAACAACAATAAGTGGTGCGATAGTGTATGAGGACGGCACTTCTGAGTTATTCGAGCAGGTAGTACCGGATAAGAGAAAAATAAATGAAAAGTGCAACTGGCAGACAGTCACATTAGGCGGGATAGTACATACAAGTCCATACAGCAAATGGTAATGTGAAAATAATGAAGCTTTTAAGATGTTGTATTGGGGATACTGAATATGGGATGAGCGTTCGCGGTTTTGACACTGAAACAGGTAATGTTGTCAGATCAACCGAAATAGTTTTGATTACTTATAATGATTCAAAAATATTTGTAACTGTTGATAATGAAAAGGCTTACACTGGACAGTATGAGTTTGTGGATCATTGGTATCTTGATAGAACAATTGGTTCGTTGAAAGAGTTGTTAAAAGATCAAAGTAGGAACATATTCAACATTCGTATATTTAGATAAGAAGCCGTGTGAGAAATTTGTTAAATGCTTGAAAAGAAAATATATCCACATCAGATTAGTTTACAGGGTAGGACAACGAATGGATTGGTGCAAATAACTATTGAACGGGAGAAGGATTATTCTGATAAGTTACATGTAGACTGGTGGATTTTAAAGGTGAAGTGGAAAAAGTATTTAAAAATTTCATTAGTCAGAGGAGGTGTAAATATGATTTATTTTAAAAGTGTACCTCAATATGGAGATTTGGAAATAGAAAAAGTTTTATTTTTATTTGATAATATTCCTATGATTTTTATTTGCATGGACGATAAGAAAAGATATTTTCTGTGTCAGTGTGTAGATGTGATTGATAAATTTTCCTGGATGATCACACCAGTTCAAAAAAGACTGTTGATCAGCATGATGAAAGATGAGATAAGTGTATTATCTGCTTTCAAGGATTCTGGGTATGATATTATTCTTGCAGATGAAGTAAAAAATGAAATAGGTTATAGAAAAATCCCATTTAAAAATATTTCTTTAGATGAATTACCGGATTCGGATGAAAAACTGGAAAATCCTGATTTAAGAGAGTATATAGAACAGTTGCAGAAAGAAGAAATAATATATAAAGCAGACAAAATAGCACTATAAAGAAAGAAAAAGGTTTTTGAGGATTGGTGATATGACAGAGAGACATGCTAAAGTGCTGAATAAGGCAGTAAATGTATTAAAATCTGAAAAGTACAGTAGTGTAGTGAAACGTATTTACTTATATGGTAGTTGTGCACGTGGGGAAGAGAAATATAATTCAGATGTCGATTTAATAGTAGAAGTTACCAGATCTTTGACACATGCAGAGTTGGCGAAATTGAGATATGATGCTGAGAATGATGACTACACCTTACCAGAGGTTAATATCTGCACAAAACAGGAAAATCAAGATGTTTCATTATCAAGAGTATTCAATCAAAACTTTGAGAAAGACAAAGTGTTACTTTGGGAACGAATATAAAAAATAAATAGAACTTAAAGTCAAAAGGCTGTGTATGAATTCATACACAGCCTTTACTAATTGGAGGTAATTTATGAATGTAGAGATTAAAGACGATAAACAGAATCCTTTTGATTTAGCAAATAGAATGTATTATGTGTTTAAAAGATTGTATGATGAAGACAATCAGTTAGTTAGCTTTACATGTTTATTTCAAGAAACATGCAGATTTTATATGCTTGGCTTAATTGAGTATGCTGATAAAAAAGATCGACTTGTCGATGGAAAAGTTAATATACTGTCATTATTTGATTTGAAAGCTTTTATAGTGGCAAACGTGCCGGAGTTCCAATGTGATTGGGAAAAGATTATGAGAGTAGCAAAATACACAGCAGATTACTGTATTCAGGAATCTTTTTATGAAAGTGATGATGAAATCTGTATGTGTTTGAATGCAGTAGAAACTATTAAGAAAGCAGTAAATGAATTTGTGAATAAAACTGAAGAAACGACTGGTGAGATTAAGGCGCTTAAGGCATTTTAAGATAAGATGTGTGGAAAACTTTTGACCGTAGATGGAAAAATAATGTGTTTGTTCGTATGCACAAAATTATTCTAATGGTTAGGAAAGCAGATTATACTCCATACTGTCAACAATGTAATAAATATAAGCCAGGAGTAAGCGTAATACATAAGATAAAAGAAAGTAATGTTGGAAGAAGATACTAGGAGGTGTGTAATGTGAAGGAAATAGAATTTAGTAATTGTTTTACACAGCAGGATCTTTACAAAAAGCATCAGTGCAATAGATTTGAGTTTGATCAGGATACTGTAAAAGTTACTGAAAAACTTTGTACGCTTTTAACTAATGAACAGCTCCGTGCACTGGACAGCAAATTAGGTATAGTTGATGACTATTTAGGTGTTGCAAGCAAGGCAGCCGAAATGGTATACGGGTTAGATAAATTTGGAAGAGTGGATACTAGCAAAGTGGAAGATGAAGAGCTACCAGTTATCTTAGCAGAGGGTAATAGCGAGGCATACGAAATTTTAAAGATGTGCAACGATAGTAGACGCTATACGTTTTATAGAGCACTTGTGAAGCACAATGTCAGAGGAACTCAGATTTGTAAATTACTACAGATAACTGGGTATAAAGAAGGATTAATGGAAGCTGTTTTGGAAAACAGAGATGATTTACTTGAAGCACTAAATCAGAAAAGTGCACAATTTTCAAAAGATACAGGTAGAAGTATGTCAGTGGCAGTAGTATCGGAGAAACAAACAAAGTTCTGGTATGGTAAAGAAGCAGCTAAAGCAGTGATTAGATTTTAGACAAGTAAAGTAGAAATACATGGCAGTGTTCTGTGATGGAGCTCAGAGATATGTGTTTTAGGCAGTTTACGAAAGAGGTGGGATTTTTCTCACCTCTTTTTATTTTTTGGGGTGCTTGAAAAATCAACATAATTCTAGCAAGGTTCTATGCTGTGTGTGTGCGATTGCTGTAGTCAGAAAAAATCATAACAATTATGAGAAAAATGCAAATATATAATTAAATGTTAATGAAGCCGTTAGTAATATCACTGTGAATGACAGATCTTTTACGATCATTCTTAATTCTGATGAGTTACAAGATGAACATTATGAAATGATCGATTTTTGAAAGTAAATTGAAGAGAAAGGAGAAAAGAGAATGCTTGACAAATGAAACGTTTATAATAGGTGCTCTTGCAGTAATTACGCCACCAGGTTTGTTCTGAAAAGCATCCTGGTGGCTAAGAGTACACCAATGAAGATATGCGTTTACAAAAACTTAACATGTTTTTAGAAAGAAAGGATAGTACAAAGTGATGTACAGAATTGAATGGTTAGATTTTGACGGAGAAATTAAGATAGCTAGAGGCTTTAAAACAAGCGAAGAAGCATATGAATGGATTAAAAAACATCATTTTGATTTAGATTCTGAGTTTCCAATGGTGTTCTATGATGGTGAGTAGGAAATGATTTTAAAGGAAAGATAAAGAGGTGAACGATATGAACGAAAAATAGAAGCAATTAAAAATTATTTTATGCAAAATGGCAACGTCTTTTTGGCAAAGCAATGTAAAAAAGAATATATTATATATTCTTTCAGTTGCAATTTTGAAAGAGATGCAATTGTGCGCCAAAATAAGCAACATTTTAAAAGCAGAGATTTAGACGATGGGAAATTTAAACGGAAAAAAGTTAATATTCCTTTAAACATATTTTTTGACGAAGTGGTTTATGATTTGCTTAATAGAGGATATGAGTTGGAATTATTTGAGGATTAGAAATACGTATTTCAAAGGAAACAGAAAGGTAGGCACGATATGGCAAGATTAACAGGAGAAGATGCTGACGGACATATTATTAGTACAGAGGAAGAATGGCTATTAGCATCTAATGGTTTTATCAGTAAGGATGAGATGTATAAAATAATGATGCATCTTACTGAAAAATTATATGAATACGAAGTTGCAGACTTAAATATGTGTGAATGGAAAAGAAATTCAGCATTTCCAGAAACAATCAATAATCCGCATGTATCGAAAAGAGAGAACATCGCTACGACAAAGTTTTGTCCTTATTGTGGTAAAAAGATTAAAATTGTAAACTAATGAAACTAAGGATTCAAGAAAATGAGTGAAGGCAAATGTTTAAAGTCGATATGAAGGAGAAAGTATATGAAACAGCCAAAGAAACTGACAAGGAATCAGAAAGAGTTACTGATCAAGAATGGAATGAACTCAGATGACTATATGCTCCATTCAGAGGATGACAAAGAGCTGATCCTTTACAACAGGAAAGAAAAGAGACTGGAGGCAGTCGAAAAGTAAGCAGGAGGTGCATGACGATTTGAGACTCAGCATAAGACAGAAAAGGGTTCTGAAAAGAGAACTGAAACGCATGGCAGGAGATGTAGTAGCCGTGATGGTTGGAGTAGGAGTGTTTGTAGGGGTGTTCATCGCATGGGCAAATGAACCAATGCCTGATTGGGATGAGTACATAGAGGAAAATCATATAGGCATGGTACAGGTGGAAGGTTCGAACATGTGGCTGACACAGGAAGAATACGAGCAGATGTGCAGAGAGCGTGATGCATACAATGCGCCAGAGCAGGTTATATCATCCAGCAGAATTTTACTTCAAAGAAAATAAGCTTAAATTTTTAGAGAAGTCGTATGATTTTAAGATAGTAGATAATGATGATGTAGCGATGTGTGTGTCATGTGTAGTACATAAAATTTACGGAGATGATTTTAGTAAACTAACTAATTGGGATATAGAAGTGATTTATGAAATGATCTTAACATATTTCTTTAGTTTTGAGCACTGTGTGCTACACAGAGAAAACGCAAAAAGATTTTTTGATATGATAAGGAGATAAATTATGATTTATAATTTGACGAATATAAATGGTCTTTTTCGGGATGATGTAAAAGAGATATTACAGTCTTTAGGGATTACAAATGCAAAAATACTTATGCTACAGCAAGAGCAAATAGGTAGCGAGTTTGATAGGATTTGTCAGTGGAATAGGTACCTTGAAGGTTTGAGTGAGGATACTGTAGTTCTAACAACTGCTTATATTTCAACAGATTTGTATCCTGAAAGTGAGTGGCGATTACCTGGAGATTGTGATGAAGCTGACAATAGAAAGGTGATACCAGTCGGAAGTGTACTTGAAAAAGAAGCAGCGTTGTTAGAGGCAGTAAAATTTGTTAATGTTAATGATTTTGTTCGATATGAGTATAAAGAAGCTTATGTTTGGCCAAACAATATAGGTAAAAGAGTGGTAGAGTGTATGCAAAGTTTGGTAAGCAGAAAGTAGCTTTTTTGATAGGACCAACTGGCTATGAAATATGAATACAATGCAACAACAGTATTTCATGAATGTTATGTTAATGCAATAGGAAATATAGAATGAAA
>ERZ833608.1186-NODE-1186-length-18025-cov-9.829160_pt1 | contig 18025 bp, 18 predicted proteins | sample MGYA00519694_ERZ833608 | MGnify/ENA primary metagenome ERZ833608 (study PRJEB31850, sample SAMEA3708742) | human gut metagenome | biome: human gut; feature: human-associated habitat; material: faeces | place: China | collected 2014 ... | reverse complement strand
AGCTCTCCCAAAGGGAGAGCCAAGTTCCGCGCGTAATGCACGACACCGAACGGTGTATAGAAGTGCGCCCTCGTTATCTGTTCGATAAATTTCGATTTGCAGGTGAGTTCGGCTCCATAGTATCATATGGCCGGATAAACTACAAGAACAGGCACAGCAGTGCAAACTGCTGTGCCTGTTCGCTGCCTTATGAACACCGGCCATTTTCCGGCGGGCGTTTTGTTTGTGTTTTGGTTTACTTCGCGTAGTCGACGGCCTTGGTCTCGCGCATGAGATTGACCTTGATCTGACCGGGGTAGGTCAGCTCGTCCTCGATCTTCTTGGCGATGTCGCGCGCGAGCAGCACCATCTGATCCTCCGAGACCTCCTCGGGCTTGACCATGATGCGGATCTCGCGGCCGGCCTGAATGGCAAAGCAGTTGGCGATGCCGGGGAAGCTCTTGGTGACTTCCTCGAGCTTTTCCAGACGCTTGACATAGTTTTCGATGTTCTCGCGCCGGGCGCCGGGGCGGGCGGCGGAGATGGCGTCGGCCGCCTGAACCAGGCAGGCGACGACGGTGTGCGCCTCCACGTCGCCGTGGTGCGCCTCGATGGCGTGGATGACCTCTTCGGACTCCTTGTACTTGCGGGCGATGTTCACGCCGATGGTCACATGGCTGCCCTCGACCTCGTGGTCGATGGCCTTGCCGATGTCATGCAGGAGACCGGCGCGCTTGGCAGTGGCCACGTCGACGCCGAGCTCGGAAGCGAGCAGACCGGCAATGTGCGAAACCTCGATGGAGTGGTTGAGCACATTCTGGCCGTAGCTGGTGCGGTACTTCATGCGGCCGAGCAGCTTGATCAGCTCGGGATGCAGACCGTGGATGTTCGTCTCGAAAACGGCGCGCTCGCCCTCGGCCTTGATGGTGGCGTTGACCTCCTTCTGAGCCTTGGCGACCATTTCCTCGATGCGGGCGGGGTGGATGCGTCCGTCCTGAATGAGCTTTTCGAGCGCGATGCGCGCGACCTCGCGCCGCACGGGATCGAAGCTCGAGAGCGTGATGGTCTCGGGCGTATCGTCGATGATGAGGTCGCAGCCGGTGAGCGTCTCGATGGCGCGGATGTTGCGGCCCTCGCGGCCGATGATGCGGCCCTTCATCTCGTCGTTCGGCAGCGGCACGACCGACACGGTCACCTCGCTGGCATGATCGGCGGCGCAGCGCTGGATGGCGGTGGCGATGATCTCGCGGGCGCGGCTGTCGGCCTCGTCCTTATACTGGTTCTCCAGCTCCTTGACCATGAGCGCCTGCTCGTGCACCACGTCGTCCTTCAGGCTGTTGATGAGGAAGGCCTTGGCCTCCTCGACCGTATAGCCGGAGATCTTCTCAAGCAGCTCCATCTGGGTCTTCTTGAGCTGGTTGATCTCGTTCTGCTTGGTGTCGATCGCGGCGATCTTCTGGTTGAGGGCATCGGTCTTTTTGTCGAGCGTGTCCGTCTTGCGGTCGAGCGTCTCCTCCTTCTGCTGAAGGCGGCGCTCCTGCTTTTGCAGCTCCGCGCGGCGCTCCTTGACCTCGCGCTCATACTCCGAACGGCTCTTGTGGATCTCTTCCTTGGCCTCGAGCAGGGTCTCACGCCGCTTGCTCTCGGCACTCTTATAGGCGTCATTTATGATCTGCTTGGCCTTCTCCTCCGCACTGCCGATCTCGCGTTCCGAGACCTTTTTGCGGTAGAGCCCGCCAAGGATACAACCAACCACAAGCGCTGCGATGATACAACCGAGTGCTATTGGTAACGACATATGAAATTGTAATCCTCCGTTTCTTCAGATTTCTTCACGATATTTTTTCAAGTTGGAAAAGGCGGGCCATCAAGCGTACCCGCCGGGAACATAACGATATTTGTGGCGGTGCTCCATCCGCCGCCAAAAATATAATCACATTATTTTAACTTTATTCCGTACCGTTGTCAAGTGTTGGCGGGCGTCCGGCGGATTCTTTTCTGGACAGCGCCGCCGCGCTGTACTATAATATAGACCATCCGACAAACGCGAGCATCCAACGCCCCGGCGAAGGGAGGAACGGCGCATGGCGGCACTTCGGATCATCTTGCCCGCGGCGGCCATCGCGCTGACGCTGGCGCTGTTTTTGCAGCTGGCGTGGCCTGCGCGCGGCGCGATCGCCCGGCGCACGTCGCGCCGCGGCGGCATCGGCATCGCGGTGCTGACGGCGGTGTATGCCGTCGCCGCGTTCACGGGGCTCGGCTCTGCGCGCGACCCGCAGCGCTTTTGCACGCTCGAGGCAGGTGAGAGCGCCGTGCTTGCGCTCGACGGCGTGCACAGCATCGGCACCGTCTGGTACTACACCGGCCTGTACACGGGCGAATACACCCTCGCCTACTCTGACGACGGCATCACCTACACCCCTGCCGGAACGATGCCGCAGGGCTACGCAGACCTCTTCAAATGGCTGCAGCCGCAGCCGGCGGACACTGCGCCCGCGACGGCGGCCTATGTGCGCATCACGGCGGGCGCGCATCTGGAGCTCGGCGAGCTTGCGCTCTACGACCCGCAGGGTGAACGCATCGCCGTGCGCGAGATCACGGGCCCGGCATCCGCGGGCGCCCTCTGCGACGAGGCGGACACCGTGCCGGCATCGTCCACGTACTACAACAGCTCGTATTTTGACGAGATCTACCACGCGCGCACGGCCTACGAGCATCTGCGCGGCGTGTATCCGTATGAAGTCTCGCACCCGCCGCTCGGCAAGGAGATCCTCTCGCTCGGCATCGTGCTCTTCGGCATGACGCCGCTGGGCTGGCGCTGCATGGGTGCGCTCTTCGGTGTGGCCATGCTGCCGCTGATGTGGGATCTGCTGCGCCGGATGTTCCGCGACGACCGCGTGGCGCTGTGCGGCACGGCGCTGCTGGCGTTTGACTTCATGCACCTGACGCAGACGCGCATTGCGACGATCGACAGCTTTGCGACGCTGTTCATCCTGCTCATGTACCTGTTTTTGTACCGGTACTTCACAGAGGGCAGGCTGCGCCATCTCGCCGCCTGCGGCATTGCGTTCGGCGTGGGCGCGGCTACGAAGTGGACGTGCCTGTATGCCGGGGCGGGGCTCGGCGTGCTCTGGGCGCTGCACTGGGTGCTTCAGGGCGTGCAGGCGCACCGTGACGGCGACGGCCGCCGCTATGTGCGCAGGCTTCTGGGCAACATCGGCTTTTGCCTCGTGTTTTTCGTGCTCGTGCCGGGCATGATCTACTATGCGAGCTACTATCCCTACGGCGCGGCGCGCGGCCTGCACGGCGCGGGTATGTATTTCACGCGCGAATACGCCGCCATCGTGCTGGAAAACCAGCGCTTCATGTTCACCTACCACGCGGGCCTTGTCGCCACGCATCCGTATGCCTCGCGCTGGTGGCAGTGGCTGCTCGACCTGCGGCCGATCCTCTACTACCTGTCGTACGGCGACGGGACGGTGTCGACCATCGGCGCGTTCGTCAACCCCCTGCTGTGCTGGGGCGGGCTGCTGGCGCTGCCGGTGCTGGTGTATCACGCGGCCAAGCGTGAGCGCACGGCGCTGTTTATCCTCGTCGGCTATCTCGCGCAGGTGCTGCCGTGGGTGTTCATCTCGCGCCTGACGTTCGAATACCACTACTTCGCGGCAACGCTCTTTCTCGTGCTCGCGCTCGGGTATGTGTTCGACCGGCTGCGGCAGCGGGGATCTTTCGGCATCGTGTACGCCTTCACCGCGGCAAGCAGTGCGCTGTTCGCGCTGTTTTACCCCGTGCTCACGGGCGTGACGATCTCGCGCAGCTACGCATGGAATGTGCTCAAATGGCTCCCGGACTGGCCATTTTAACGCCGGGAAATTTCAGAAATCGAGGTATTGTATATGATTGCGATCGGATGTGACCACGGCGGCTTTGCCCTCAAACAGGAGGTCATGCGCCATCTCGACGAGCTGGGCCTTGCTTACAAGGACTTCGGCACCTACAGCGAGGAGAGCTGCGACTACCCCATCTACGGTGAGGCCGTCGCGCGCGCGGTCGCGGGCGGGGAATGCGAGCGCGGCATCCTCATCTGCGGCACGGGCATCGGTATCTCCATCTCCGCCAATAAGGTCAAGGGCATCCGCGCCGCTCTGTGCGGGGACTGCTACTCGGCAGAGATGACCCGCCGCCACAACGACGCGAACATCCTCGCCATGGGCGCACGCGTGCTCGGCACGGGCCTCGCGCTCAAGATCGTGGACACCTTCCTGACCACGGACTTTGAGGGCGGCCGCCATGCGCGCCGCGTCGCGCTCATCAGCGACATCGAAAACCGCGGCTGAGGCCGCCTGAGCCAAAGGAGGTGTGCCGATGCGCGCCCATCGAAACGACGTCTACCGCGCCCGGCGCAGCCGGGGCAAGGTCTGGCCGGTGCTCTTGTGGATCCTCGCCGGACTGATCGTGCTGGCCGTGATCCTGTTCTACGCCGGCCAGAAATACATCGTCTACGGCAGCGACGGTTCGCTGCACGTCGTCTTTCCCATCATGGAGACGCCCGCCCCCGTGACGGAGGACGGTCAGCCTGAGACGGTCGACACCGAGCTCGTGCTCGAAGACCCGGACTACTCCGGCATCATCTCCGACGCGGGCAAGGACCTCTCAGAGCTGCACGCGCAGTATCTGACCGCCGACAAGATCACGCCCGAAGGGCTCACGCGCGCCGCGGCATCCGTGAAGGCTGCCGGCGGCAACGCCCTCGTGCTGCAGATGAAATCACCCGGCGGCACGCTCAGCTGGAAGTCCGGCGTCTCGGAGGCATCGGCCTACGGCGTCAACGGCACAGCCGAGCTCGCCGACGCGCTCCAGTCCGTCAAGGGGCAGAACATCTACCTCGTCGCGGTCGTGAGCACGTGCGTGGACTCGCTCATGGCCGAGCGCTACGCCGCCACCGCGCTGCAGACCGCGTCCGGCAGCGCGTACACCGACAGCTCCGGCGGCTGGGTCGACCCGTACAACACGTTCATCCGCACGTACCTCGTCAACCTCTGCAAGGAGCTGCGGGAGCTCGGCTTTGACGAGGTCGCGTTCTCGTACCTGCAGCAGCCGCTTGCGGCCGCAGAGCTCAAATATGCGGACCAAACGGGCTCGCCCTCGCGCACGGACGCGGTCGTCGCGCTGGCAAAGTACCTGCGCGCGAACCTGACCGCTACGGGCCTGCGCGTGAGCGCGATCGTGAGCGCGGACTCCATCCTGCAAAAGCAGGCCAAGCTCTCCGGGCAGGACATGACGGTGCTGCCGAAGCTGTTTGACCGCGTGTGCGTGTTTGCCACGGCGGACAACGTCTCCACGCTCCAGAGCGCCATCGCCGCCGACAGCAGCTTTGACGCGGCGACGCGCTTCGTGCCGTTTCTCGCCAAGGCACCGGAGTCGGGCAGCTATGTCACCACCGGCTGAGCGCCGACCGATAAAAACCGACCGGCGTGACCTTTCGGTCACGCCGGTTTTTTATCTGCCATGGCAAAGCGCCTTTTGCACCGGATGGGAAACGCGGTTTTATCAGTCGGCAGTCTCCTTTGTGACGACCGGCTTCCCCTCCGTATCCAGCAGCGGCGTCAATCCACCCGCATATCCGCTTACGATAAAGAGATAATTCACGCCCGTCTCTTTATCCACATAGATCGTTTTTGTGCCCATGAAACCGCCTTCCTGATACACGATCTCGAAGCGTTTGTCTTTTTTCATGTCAACCGACCTCCAAATTGCGATTTTGCATCCTGTTCGGTCTCATATTACCACACAGATGCGCGCAGCACAACAACAGCCACGGGGATATTCCCGTGGCTGTCAGACTGTCAAAGGCGCTTGCGCGCGTACGCTGCCTCTCCGGCAAACGCCCGACGCGGCGGCGCTCAGTGTCTCGGGCGCTTGACGCCGATCACGTGCGCGGCGATGCCGAGGCCGGTCATGGCGCAAAACACGCGGTGCAGCACACGCGCGCGCTTGACGCCGATCTTCTTTGCCTCGGCGTGCGTATAGTTCAGCCCGACGATGCCGGTGCCGATGACCGCGCCGGTCACGGCGGCGGGGACATTGACCATGCCGGCGGCGACCGCCTGCGCCGTGTGCACGCCCGCGCCGAGGCACAGCAGCCCTGCGCCCGCACCGTGCACGAGCATACGCGCCTTGTAGTTCATCTTGCCCCAGCGCGTGTGCTTGAGCACGAGTTCCGCGCCGTCGAGCGCGTAGCCCGCCACGCCGAGCCACGGCCACACCTTCGGGTACCTGCTGAGGGTGTTCATGATCTTGCAGTCACATTTTTTCATCCTTGAGTGCCTCCTAAGCCTCATAGTTTTGCCATATTTTGCAGCCCCGCCCGCAGCCTCGGCAGCGCCTCGGGGTCATTTTCCGTCTCGCGCATAACGCACACGACAAGCTGCGCGTCCGTGCGCTCGCTCACCGCCGCAAGACAATCGAGCAGCCGCAGCACCGCCGCGGCATACCGCACGGGAAAAACCACGTCGCGGTCGTCGAGCGCATCCATGCCGTGCCGCCAGACGATCGCCTGCGCGAGGCACAGCTGCTGCGTCTGCGTCAGCCGGGGCGGCGGGCAGACCGGCAGCGCGGCCACGCGCCGCAGCAGCTCCGGCCACTGCGGATCGAGCGGCTCGGGCGATGCAAACACCGCCGCCAGCGCCGTGGGCTTCAAGGGCGCGGCACACGCATCCGTGCCCCGCTGCGGCATATTTCCGGCAGTCAGCGCCGCGAGCCGGTGCCTGTCGAGCAGACGCTGCGCCGCACAGGCAAACGCCTCCGCTGCCGCGAGGTTCTCCCGCGCCGTATGCTCCGGGCGCGTCAGCAGCGCGAGCACCCGGTCGCGCACCGCCACGAGCGCCTCCGTCAGCCGCCGCTCCCGCGCGCCGGGCACATAGCCGTCATCCGGTATCCGCACGGACTCGAAGCGCAGCGGCGCGGTGCGCGCGAGCAGCTGCCGCGCGGCCTCCGGGCACGCGAGGGACAGCCCCTGCTCCACCCGGTCACACAGCAGCACCTCCCAGCGCGGAAAATCCCGGCAGGTGCGGCACAGGCTCTGCGCGCCGAGTGTGCGCTGCAGCTCGCACAGACCGTCGGCACACAAAAACGGGCAGCGCCCGTCCGACTGCGAAAAGTAGGTGTCGCCATCCGCGTCCACGCGCATCACGCGCCGGAGCTTTTCCGCCAGCGGATGCTGCAGGCGCAGATAGGCATCCTGCGCATCGGGGTCAACGACGATCTCCCACGCGGCGCAGCACGTCTGCGGACACGCACCGGCGATGCAGCGGAACGCATCATAGTCGTCGGGTCTGGTCTGGTACATGGCGGCCTCCTCACGTTGATTGATTTATTGTAACACATTCCGCCCCGCAGGGAAAGGGACGCTTTGCCGCCGGTGCGCAAAAAAACAGACGGACACGAATGTCCGTCTGTTTTTGGGTTTTGGCAGCTCACTGCTTGACCATGTCGAGCAGGTTGATGATGCCGCGCGGGCAGATATCGGCGCAGTGGCCGCAGCCGACGCACTTGTCATAGTCGATCTTGGACACGAAGTTCTCGATCTTGATGGCGTCCGCCGGGCACTCACGCTGGCACTTCATGCAGCCGATGCAGCCGACATCGCAGATCTTGCGCGTGACGGCGCCCTTGTCCTGATTGCGGCAGCCAACGAGCACGGCCTGCTTGTACGGCACACGCTCGATGATCTTCTTCGGGCAGGCATCGGCGCAGGCCATGCAGCCGACGCACTTGTCGCGGTCGACCTTGGCGACACCGTTGACGATGTGCATCGCGCCGAACTTACAGGCTCTGGCGCAGTTGCCGAGACCGATGCAGGCGAAGCGGCACTCCTTATTGCTCTTGCCGCCGAACAGCATGGCGGCCTGGCAATCCTGCGGGCCGGAGTAGTTGAAGCGCTTGACGGCGACGCCCTCCGCGCCGGAGCACGGCACGAACGCGACCATCTTCTCCTCCGCACCGGCGGAGACACCCATGATCTCGGCGATCTGATCGGCAGCGGCCTGACCGCCGGCCACACAGCAGTTGACCGGAGCCTTGCCGGCAGCGACCGCGGCGGCATAGCCGTCACAGCCGGGGTAGCCGCAGCCGCCGCAGTTGGCGCCGGCGAGGCACGCACGGACGGCTTCCTGCTTGGGGTCGACCTCCACATAGAAGATCTTCGCGGCGAAAGCCAGCAGCGCACCAAAGATGGCGCCCATGGCGCCGAGGACAGCGATGCCCTCGAGAATCAATTTAAAATCCATATTCATGCCCTCCTTAGCCGATCTTCATGCCGGAGAAGCCCATGAACGCAAGGGCGAGCAGGCCGGCAGAGACGAGGCAGATCGGGAAGCCCTCGAAGCACTCCGGATAGTCGGCAAACTCGAGCTTCTCACGCACGCTTGCAAACAGGCAGATGGCGAGCATGAAGCCGAGACCGCCGAACACACCGTAGACCACGCTCTGCACAAAGCCGAAGGTGTACTGCGTGTTGAGCAGCACGACGCCCAGCACGGCGCAGTTGGTGGTGATCAGGGGCAGGTAGATGCCGAGCGCGGAGTACAGCGACGGGATGGACTTTTTGAGGAACATCTCGATGAACTGCACGAGCGCGGCGATGACGAGGATGTAAGCGATCGTCTGCAGGAACTGGAGACCGAGCTGCACGAGCAGCAGGTTGACCAGCCAGCAGATGGCGGACGCGAGGCCCATGACGAACGTAACGGCGAGGCCCATGCCGGCGGCGGTGTCGATCTTGCTCGAGCAGCCGAGGAACGGGCAGCAGCCGAGGAACTGCGAGAAAATGAAGTTATTCGTCAGGACGGCGCTGAGGATGATGGCAAAAATACCGGTCGATGAACTCATGTTATGCCGCCTCCTTTTCCTGCGCAGCGAGCGCTTTTTCCTTAGCTTCCTTCTTCTCGGCGGACTTGCGCAGCGCATACTGCATGAGCGCGATCAAGCAGCCGAGCGTAATGAAGCCGCCGATCGGGAGCGTGAGCACGAGCGCGCCGTACTCAGCCGGGAAGATCTGAATGCCGTTGCCGGTGCCGATGACACCGCCGATGGTGTTGAAGATGCCGGTGCCGAACGAGCCCTTGCCGAGCAGCTCACGGATGACGCACATGGCGATGAGCACGAGCGTGTAGCCGAGGCCCTGGAAGATGCCGTCGAAGAACGACGGGCCGACAGGGTTTTTCTGGCAGAATGCTTCGGCGCGGCCGATGATGATGCAGTTGACGACGATCAGCGGGATGAACACGCCCAGAGACGCGCTCAGCGCGGGAACGTAAGCCTGCAGCACCAGGTCGACGATCGTGACGAAGCTCGCGATGACCAGCACGAAGATGGCCAGACGGATGTCATTCGGGATGACCTTACGGATGAGAGAAATGACCACATTGCAGCACGTCAGGATGACGAGCACGGACAGGCCCATGCCGATGCCGTTGAAGAGGCTGGTCGTGATGGCCATGGTCGCGCACATGCCGATGAGCTGCACGAGAACCGGGTTGTTGGTAATGAGGCCTTCCTTGAACTGTTGTTTGATATTCATGCTTCAGCCCTCCTTAACCCAGCGACTTGGCCGCGTTGATGACGGTCTGCACTTCGGTGACGACGGCGCGGGACGTGATCGTCGCGCCGGAGATGGCCGCGACCGTGCCCTTGTCCTTCGTCAGCGCAAGGCCGTCGCCCTGGCCGACGAGATTGTCGCGCCAGGCACCGTCGGTGGTGTCGGCCGCCTTGGCGCCGAGGCCGGAGGTCTCGGAATGCTTGGTGATGTACACACCGGTGCAGTTATAGTCGCTGTCGAGACCGACGACCATGGTGATCATGCCCTGTGCGCCGGAGAACGTGGTCTCGGCGACGTAGCCGGTCTGCTCGCCGCCGGTGGTGGCGACGCTGAGCTTGGTGATGGTGCCGTCGTTCTCGAAATCGGCCTGCTGTGCGTAGTCGTCAGCCTGGAGAACGTTGGCGTATGCGTTTTTGGTCGTCTCGGCTGCGCGCATGGCGATGGTGTCCTTCGTCACCTCATAAACGAGGCCGAGGGCGAGCGCCATGATCGCGGACACGGCAAAGAGCACGAGCGCGAGCTTGATGATCTGGCCGCCGCCGGATTTCTTTTCAGTCTTTTCAGCCATTTGCAGCAGCCTCCTTTGCTTCTTTCTTCGCAGCCTTTGCAGCGGCCTTCTTGGCCTTGACGTCCTCGCGGCTGACGCCGAACTGACGGCGCTGGGTGTGCTTGTCGAACATCCATGCGCAGCAGTTCATGATGAGGATGGCAAAGGAAACGCCCTCCGGGAAGCCGCCGAACACGCGGATGAGCACGGTCAGCGCGCCGCAGCCGACGCCGTAGATGATGCGGCCGGGAGCGGTGACGGGGCTGGTGCTGTAGTCGGTCGCCATGAAGAATGCGCCGAGCAGCAGGCCGCCGGTCAGGAGGTTGTCGAGCATCCACTCGACGTGGGTGTAGCCGCCGCCGTTTTTGCTGCCGAAGATGAGCGTCAGCAGGGCGACGGAGCCGATGAACGACACGGGGATGTGCCAGGTGATGACCTTGCGGCACAGCAGGTACACGCCGCCGATGAGCAGCGCGAGCGCGCTCACCTCACCGAGGCAGCCGGGCATCGTGCCGAGGAACATGGACTTCAGCGTGAAATACTGCGGCAGCGCCTCGCCGGCCTTCATATAGCTCAGCGGGGTGGCCATGGTCTCAGCGTCCACAACGCCGGCCAGACTGCCGGGCACGACCCACGTGGTCATGAACAGCGCGTAGGACGCGAGCAGGAACGCACGGCCGGCAAGTGCCGGGTTGAGGAAGTTCTTGCCAATGCCGCCGTAGAGCTGCTTGACGACCACGATGGCGAAAAACGCACCGATGATCGGCAGCCACCACTTGCAGTTGGCGGGCAGGGTGAACGCGAGCAGGATGCCGGTGACCACGGCGGACAGGTCGCCGATGGTGTCGGGCTTTTTCAGGAGCTTGCGGTAAGCCCACTCAAAAAACACGCACGACACGACCGACACGGCCAGCGGGATGAGCGCCTGAGCGCCGAACTGCCACACGCCGACGCACAGAGCCGGGAGCAGGGCGATGATCACATCGAGCATGATCTCGCGCGTGCCGCGCTTGGCGCGGACCTGAGGCTGATAGGCAGCGTCAAAGGTAAATTCTTTCGGTGTCATTTCGTTTCAGCCTCCTTTGCAGCGGCTTCCGCGCGGGCCTTTTCTTCCGCCGCGCGGGCGGCGAAGAGGAGCTTTGCGGTCTTGAAGGTGTGGGTCAGGGGCAGACGGCCCGGGCAGTTGTACGAGCAGCTGCCGCACTCGAAGCAGTCGAGGATGTGGTACTTCTGCATGTTCTCGAAGTCACGGTTCTGGAAGTACTTGTACATGTACAGCGGCTCGAGCTTCATCGGGCAGACCGTCAGGCACTTGCCGCAGTGGATGCACGTCGGGTTTTCGACCGAGCGGTCTTCCTTATCGGTGAAGAACAGGATGCCCGCGGTGCCCTTGATGTTGGGCGCCTCGAGATTCGTGGCGATCAGGCCCATCATGGGGCCGCCGAGCACGATCTTCTTCGGCTCGACAACAAAGCCGCCGCACTGCTCGACGATGTAGCTGAACGGCGTGCCGAAGCGGCACTGCAGGTTGTAGGACTTATCGCCCATGGCGCTGCCGGCGACGGTGAGGACACGCTCGATGCTCGGCATGCCTTCGTAGCAGGCGCGGTAGATGGCGTAAGCCGTCTGGGTGCTGATGACGTTGCAGCCGACGCCGGACGGCAGACCGCCGGGCTTGACCTCACGGTTCGTGATGGCCTTGATCTGCATCTTCTCAGCGCCCTGCGGGTACTTGACGTTCTCCGGCACGATCTCCACGCCGTACTGCGCGGGGTTTTTCGACAGGAGCAGGTCGATGGCGTCCTGCTTGTTCTTCTCGATGCCGTAGTACGCCTTATCGAGACCGGACGCGATGCGCGCCAGCTCGATGCCCTTGAGCAGTTCCTCAGGGTGGTTCTTCATGGTCAGGTGGTCGCCGTTGAGGTACGGCTCGCACTCTGCACCGTTGATGATGAGCGTGTCGACCTTGCCGAGACCGCCGCGGATCTTGAACGCGGTCGGGAACATGGCGCCGCCGTGACCGACGATACCGGCCTCGCGGATGCGCTCGAGAATGGCCTCGGGATCCTTCATCTGCTCGGGCGTCAGCGGCGCGAGATCCGTGCAGGGGGTGTCCTGGAAGTCGTTTTCGATCACGATCGCGGGGACCATGTCGCCCAGCGGATGGGGTCTCGGCTCGATGGCAATCACCTTGCCGGAGACAGTCGCATGGATGGGGGCGGAGACGGGTGCGGGATTGTCAGCGATCTTCTGACCCATCTTCACATAGTCGCCCACTTCGACCAGCGGCTTGCAGGGTGCGCCGATATGCTGCATCACCGGGAGCACGACCTGCGGCGGAGGAGCAATGACGGTCACCGGAACGTCCGGCGCCTTCATGTAGTTGGGATGAACTCCGCCATGAAACTTAAAGGGCATTTGCATCACCTCTCTATTTTTTGACCCACATATCTTAGCACACCACCCCATTTTCGTCCACCAAAAACGGTGGAAAAACATCAAATTGTACTAATTTAAATATTAACGAACCTGAAAAAATGCTGACAAGACCGATCTTTGCGGAAAATTTGCAGCATTTTGTGCATTTTGGCCCTTTTTTCCCGTTTCATCCGGAAAACAGGCATGCGCAGACGCGAAAAAAATCCGCGCGCAGGGGCTTAACAAGCGCGCAAAAATCCTGTAAAATAGATCACAACTGTTCTGCCGGCGCGCCGCCGGCGGGAAAAGGAGGCCACGTTATGCTGACACCCTGGGCAGACACGCTCGACCGCGCGCAGCCGCTGCCGGAGTATCCCCGGCCGCAGATGGTGCGCGACAGCTACCTGAATCTCAACGGCCCGTGGAGCTACGCGATCACGACGAGCGCGCAAAAGCCCGCGCAGGCCGACGGCACGATCCTCGTGCCCTTCTCGCCCGAGAGCGAGCTGTCCGGTGTGGGACGCGTCCTGCAGCCGGAGGAATACCTGTGGTACATCCGCACGGTCACGCTGCCGGACGGGTTCAACATCGGGCGCGTGCTGCTGCACTTCGGCGCGGTCGATCAGACCGCGACCGTGTGGTGCAACGGTGTGGAGCTGGCCACGCACACGGGCGGATACCTGCCGTTCACGGTGGACATCACCGAGGTGCTGGCCAAGGAAAACACGATCCTCGTGTGCGTGCGCGATGCGACCAACAAGTCCCAGCTCCCGCGTGGCAAGCAGACGCTGCACCCGCACGGCATCTGGTACACGCCGCAGAGCGGCATCTGGCAGACGGTCTGGCTCGAGAGCGTGCCGCAGAATTACATCCGCTCCCTGCGCGTGACGCCGCTGTTCGACGCGCATCAGGTGGAGATCACCGTCGAGGGCGAGGGGCAGTGCACGATCGATCTTGAGGGCCGCCGCTACACGTTCCCGGCGGGCGTTCCGGCGCACGTGCCGGTGCGCGCCTTCCGTCCCTGGTCGCCGGAGCAGCCGACGCTCTACCCCTTCAGCGTGACGCTCGGCAGCGACACGGTCTACAGCTACTTTGCCATGCGCAAGTACAGCATCGAGACAGACAAGGACGGCGTGCGCCGCCTGTTTCTCAACGGCAAGCCGTATTTTCACAACGGGCTGCTCGATCAGGGCTACTGGCCGGACGGGCTCTACACCGCGCCGAGCGACGACGCGCTCGTCTATGACATCCAGCTGGCCAAGGATATGGGCTTCAATATGCTGCGCAAGCACATCAAGGTCGAGTGCGACCGCTGGTATTACCACTGCGACCGGCTGGGCATGCTCGTCTGGCAGGATATGCCCTGCGGCGGCAGACGCTACGACCCGCTCATCGTCTCTACCCCGCTCGTGACGGGCTGGCATCTCGACGACAGCTGGTATCCCCTCTTCGGCCGCACGAACGTGACGGCGCGCAAGGCGTTTTTGAACGAGCTGCGCGACATGGTCACCACGCTCTACAACCACCCGTGCATCGCCGTGTGGGTGCCGTTCAACGAGGGCTGGGGTCAGTTTGACAGCCAGACGGCCGTGCAGGTCATCCGGTCCGTGGACAAGACCCGCACGATCGACCCCGCCAGCGGCTGGCACGATCAGGGCTTCGGCGATGTGCGCAGCCTGCACGTATACTTCCAAAAGTACAAATTCCAGCCCGACAAGCTCGGCCGCGCCACGCTGCTGTCGGAGTTCGGCGGCTACGCCCACCGTGTCGAGGGGCACGCCATGGGCGGCAGGAGCGTCGGCTACAAGACGTGCGACGCGCCGCTCTCGCTCGAATACGCGCTGCAGGCGCTCTATGACGAGCAGATCCGCCCCGCCATCGCGCAGGGTCTCAGCGCCGCGGTGTACACGCAGCTGAGCGACGTGGAGCACGAGCTCAACGGCCTCGTGACCTATGACCGCAGCGTCGTCAAGCTCCCGGTGCAGACGCTGCGCAAGATCTTCTATATCGAAAACGAATAAACAAAACCGCCCGCTGCGATCGCAGCGGGCGGGTTGCGTTTTGGGTTCGGGTGCGCTCAGTACGCCACGCCCCAGTAGATCATGCACTTGGCGGGCTTGCCGCACACGGGGCAGACATCGTCGATGTGCTCCTGCTCGAACGGGATGCAGCGGCTGGACATACCGGCCTTTTCCTTCATCTCGAGCTCGCAGGCGAGGTCGCCGCACCACATGGTCTTGATGAAGCCGCCGTTTTTCTCCTGCAGCTCCTTGGCCTCGGCCAGCGAGTGCGCGGCGTAGGTGTGCTCGTCGAGGTTGCGCTTGGCCTTGTCGAACAGGCCCTGCTGCACGTCCTCGAGCAGCGCGGGGATGCGCGCCTCGAGCTCATCGAGCGCAACGGTGATCTTCTCGCCGTTGTCGCGGCGGACGGCGACGCAGTGGCCGGCCTCGATATCCTTCGGGCCGATCTCGACGCGCAGCGGCACGCCCTTCATCTCCCAGTTGGCGAACTTCCAGCCGGGGCTGTTGTCGCTGAAGTCGCCCTGCGCGCGCAGGCCGGCGGCCTTCAGGCGCGCGACGAGCTCCTCGGCCTTCTCGGTCACGCCGGGCTTGTGCGCCGCGATGGGCAGCACGATGACCTGGATCGGCGCGATGTGCGGCGGCAGCACGAGACCGCTGTTGTCGCCGTGGGTCATGATCAGACCGCCGATGATGCGCGTGGACATACCCCACGAGGTCTGGTGCGGATAGGCCTGCTGGTTGTTCTTGTCGGTATAGGTGATGTCGAACGCGCGGGCAAACCCGTCGCCGAAGTAGTGGCTCGTGCCGGACTGCAGCGCCTTGCGGTCGTGCATCATGCACTCGATCGTATAGGTGTTCACGGCGCCGGCGAACTTCTCCTTATCGGTCTTGTTGCCGCGGATAACGGGCATGGCCAGCTCCTGCTCACAGGTGTCGGCATAGATCTCGAGCATCTGCAGCGTCTCCTTGCGCGCCTCCTCCTCAGAGGTGTGCAGGGTGTGCCCCTCCTGCCAGAGGAACTCGCGGCCGCGCAGGAACGGGCGGGTGGTCTTTTCCCAGCGCATGACGCTGCACCACTGGTTATACAGGCACGGCAGGTCGCGCCAGCTGTGCACGATGTGGCTCCAGTGCTGGCAGAAGAGCGTCTCGGACGTCGGGCGCACGCACAGGCGCTCCGGCAGCTCCTCGCTGCCGCCCATGGTGACCCACGCGCACTCGGGCGCGAAGCCCTCGACGTGGTCCTTCTCCTTCTGCAGCAGGCTCTCGGGGATCAGCATCGGCATGGACACGTTCTGGTGACCGGTCGCCTTGAACTTGCCGTCGAGCACCTTCTGGATGTTCTCCCAGATGGCGTAGCCATACGGACGCAGAACGAACAGGCCCTTGACGTCGGAATAATCCACAAGCTCCGCCTTGGTGCACACGTCGGTGAACCACTGGGCGAAATCCACTTCCATATCGGTGATCTGCTCGACCTTTTTTTCTTTGGCCATAAGCGCAACTCTCCTCTGTATGCCGCGCGGGACACCCGCACAGCCGTAGTTTATAATGTATTGGGCAACTTTTATATTTTATGCAATCGCCCGCCGTTTGTCAAGCGCGCACGGCGCTCAAAGCACCTGCTCGGCGACAAAAATGCCGATGAGCACGGCGATCACGCCGTAGAGCACGACGCCGGCGACAGAGTGCCGCTCCGGACGGCGGTCAAACAGCTGCCCCGCGCACAAAAGCGCAAGAAGCCCCGCACCGACCCAGTACGCCGGGTTGACGGCGATGGCCATGACCGCCGCCTCGACGATCATGAGCGCGAACACCGCGATCTGCCATGTGCGGATGCGCCGCACGCGGCTGTTGCAGTAGATCTCGCGCCAGATGTCGGCAAGCTCGCGGCGCCGGCGGCGGAAAAACGACTCGCGCGGCTTTTCCGCCGCGGCCTCGGGCGCTGCGGTCCCGGGCGTCTGCGCCGCCGTTTCGGGCTCCGTCTCGGTGTAGGGGCGCTTTGGTTCCATGCGTTCCACTCCTTTCCGGCTTTTCGGAAAACCGGCTCTTTTTTCACAGGATACCCCGCCGCAGACCGCCTGTCAAGAGCCGGTGCGCGGGCGAAAAGTGCATTTCGGGCTTGACCGCACCTGATTCGTGCAATATAATATGTAAATTAGAATGCCATACAATGTGCATCGAACCCCTTGGAGGTGACCATCTATCAACAGACAGAGTTACATGGCGGAGATCAGCAGCCTGCTCGGCCTGATCACCGACGACCAGACACGTCAGGCGCTCATCGCGCAGATGGAGAATATGTTTGACAACGCGCCCGATGAGGAGCGCCTCATTCAGGAGATCGGCAACCCGACCAAAGTCGCCGTTGCCCTCATCCGGTATGCCGACAGCGGCAAGATCACACCGGCCGCCGCGCCCGTGGTCGCGCCCGCACAAGCGCAGCCCCGGCGCACGCCGCAGCCGCGCCCGCGCGCAGAGCAGTACCGCCCGATGACCGCGGCAGCCGCGCAGAGACCCGCGCCGTCGTTCACGTTCCCGGATCTGCCGGAGGAGCCCGACGAGCCCGAAACGGACGAAGCGCCCGTGCTCGACGGGCAGCTCTCATTCGACGAGCAGCCGGCTGACGACGACGGCTACTATGACGAGCAGCCCACCGACGACGACGGCTACTATGACGAGCAGCCTGCCGAGGACGACGGCTACTACGACGAGCAGCCCGCCGACGACGACGGCTACTACGACGAGCAGCCCGGCGAAGAATACGGCGAGGAATACGACGAAGAATACTACGACGACTACGAGCCGGAATACAAGACGAACGTCTTTCTGGCGATCCTGTACACGCTCGGCGCGATCATCATCGGCGTGCCGGTGTTCGCCGTGCTGCTGGTGCTGGATCTGGCTGTGCTGGCCATCGGCGCCGCGTGCGGTGCAGCCGGTGTGAGCCTGATCATGACCGCGTTCATCGGCCTGCCCGTGGTGGCGGATATGCTCATCCTGCTCGGCGGCGGCGCCGCCGTGATCGCCATCGCGCTCGTCGTGATCTGGCTGGCCGTCTGGCTGTTCATCCGCATGGTCATCGGCTGGGTCAGGCTGCTGGTGCGGCTGGGCCATCGCTGGTGCAGAAAGGAGATCGCCGCATGAAAAAAGCATGGAAGACCATTCTCATCATCGCGCTGTGCATCCTGATCGTCGGCGAGATCGTGCTCGGCGTCGGCCTTGCGACCGGCGGCAGCCCCGACCGCATCTGGGACGCGGCATATGAGCACTACGACATCGGCGCGATCTTCACGTTCATCAAATCCACCGGCATCGCAGACCTGCTGGCAAGCATCGGCCTGTAAGAAAACCGAAACATGAGGCGGCGAGCTATGCTCGCCGCCTCGTTTTGATCTGTTTGGTCTGTAAAAAGCCTCGCAGAGTTTGCGCCCGCAGGCGCAAAGAAATTCCAATCATTTTCTC
>ERZ833608.1182-NODE-1182-length-18091-cov-4.906853_pt1 | contig 18091 bp, 14 predicted proteins | sample MGYA00519694_ERZ833608 | MGnify/ENA primary metagenome ERZ833608 (study PRJEB31850, sample SAMEA3708742) | human gut metagenome | biome: human gut; feature: human-associated habitat; material: faeces | place: China | collected 2014 ... | reverse complement strand
CGGAACGGCGGGATGTGATCATCGTGGCGTCGGTGTCCTGCATCTACTCGCTGGGTGACCCCATTGACTACCGCAGCATGGTCATCAGCCTGCGCCCCGGTATGCAGATGGAGCGTGATGTACTTTGCAGCCGACTGGTCAAGCTGCAGTATGAGCGCAATGATATGAACTTCATCCGGAACAAATTCCGCGTAAAAGGGGATACGGTGGACATTCATCTGGCCTACAACGACGAGTACGCCATCCGGGTAGAGTTCTTTGGCGACGAGATCGACCGCATCATTGAATTTGACCCACTGACGGGCGAGCATAAAAATGTGGTGCGCCATGTGGCTATCTTCCCGGCCAGCCACTACATCGTCGGGCCTGAGAAGATGCAGGAGGGATTGAAAAAGATCCGCACAGAGATGGAGCAGCAGGTCCAAAAATTTACCGAGGAGGGCAAGCTGCTGGAGGCCCAGCGAATCCAGCAGCGCACCAACTACGACATGGAAATGCTGCAGGAGGTGGGCATGTGCAAGGGTATCGAGAACTACTCTGCCGTGCTGTCCGGCCGTGCGCCGGGCTCGACCCCGACAACGCTGCTGGATTATTTCCCGGATGATTTCCTTTTGATGGTCGATGAGAGCCATGTCATGCTGCCTCAGGTGCGCGGCATGTTCGGCGGTGACTACAGCCGCAAAAAAACGCTGGTGGAGTACGGCTTCCGTCTGCCGTCTGCCTTCGACAACCGACCGCTGAAATTTGAGGAGTTTGAGGCGAAGATTCATCAAAAGATATTTGTCTCTGCCACGCCGGGCGAATACGAGCGCCAGCATTCCAGCCGTGTTGCAGAGCAGGTCATCCGTCCTACCGGCCTGCTCGACCCGGTCATCGTGGTGCGCCCGGTCGATGGCCAGATCGAGGATCTGCTGGGTGAGATACGCACCCGCATTGAGCGCGGTGAGCGCGCTCTGGTCACAACGCTGACCGTCAAGATGGCCGAGGATCTGACTGATTATCTGGAGGAGCACGGCGTCAAAACCAAATATATGCACCATGAGGTGGATACCTTTGAACGTATGGAGATCATCAAGGATCTGCGCGTCGGTGCCATTGATGTGATCGTAGGCATCAACCTGCTGCGCGAGGGACTTGACCTGCCGGAGGTTTCGCTGATTGCAATCCTTGATGCCGACAAGGAGGGCTTCCTGCGCAGCGAGACGAGTCTGATCCAGACCATCGGCCGCGCAGCCCGCAACGCAAACGGCGTAGTGCTGATGTACGCCGATGAGGTGACCCCCAGCATGGAACGGGCTATCACCGAGACCGAGCGCCGCCGCGCAATTCAGGACGCATACAACAAAGAACACGGCATCACGCCGAAAACCATCGTCAAGGCCATCGGCGGCGGGCTGGAAATCAGCATGAGCGAGGAAAACAAGCGGATGCGCCAGCACCGCATGAGCCGCGCCGAGCGGCAGCAGACCATTGAGCGGCTGACTAAAGAGATGAAGGAGGCCGCCCGCCTGCTGCAGTTCGAGCTGGCCGCCCAGCTGCGCGATGAGATCCAGCGTCTGGAACGGGGCGAGGACCCCACTGCGGCTGACACCAGTGAGCGCAGAGCTGCCGCCAAAACACGCAAGGGCAGGAGGAAAAAGTAAATTGAGTACCGTACCCGAAAAAACGCCTGCAAAACGCAATTCAAAAATCAAAATCGACCCGAACAACCGCATCGTCATCAAGGGCGCGCGGGAGCATAACCTGAAAAATGTTGACCTGACGCTGCCGCGTGACAAGCTGATTGTCATGACCGGCCTGTCCGGCTCCGGCAAGTCTAGCCTTGCCTTTGACACGATCTTTGCGGATGGCCAGCGCCGCTATATGGAGAGCCTTTCCAGCTACGCCCGCCAGTTTCTGGGGCAGATGGAAAAGCCCGATGTGGATGAGATCACCGGCCTTTCCCCGGCTATCTCGATCGACCAAAAGACCACAAGCCACAACCCGCGCTCTACTGTGGGCACGGTGACCGAGATCTACGACTACCTGCGCCTGATGTATGCCCGCATCGGTGTGCCGCATTGCCCGATCTGCGGACGCGAGATCACACAGCAGACTGTGGATGAGATGGTGGACGAGGTGCTGAAGCTGCCGGAGCGCACCCGCTTTCAGGTGCTGGCACCGGTCGTGCGTGCCCGCAAGGGTACGCAGGCAAAGGAACTGGATGCGGCCCGCCGCGCCGGCTTTGCCCGCGTGCGGATCGACGGCAATATGTATGATCTGAGCGAGGAAATCAGCCTCGAAAAGAACATCAAGCACACGGTCGAAATCGTGGTAGACCGCCTTGTTATCAATGATACGGTTCGCGGCCGTTTGGCAGATTCCATTGAGACCGCGCTGGCGCAGGCCAACGGGCTGGTCGTTATTGATGTCATCGGCGGCGAACCGATGATGTTCAGCCAGAGCTATGCCTGCCCTGAGCATGGTGTCTCGGTCGAGGAGCTGACCCCCCGGATGTTCAGCTTCAATAACCCCTTCGGTGCCTGCGAGAAATGCACCGGCCTCGGCACCTTTATGAAGGTGGACCCCGCCCGCGTCATTCCCGACAAACGCAAGTCCATCCGTGAGAGCGCCATCAAGGCCAGCGGCTGGTATTATGCCGAGGGCTCGATTTCCGAGATGACCTACAACGCATTGGGCAAGCGGTATGGCTTTACGCTCGACACCCCCATCAAGGATTTCAGTAAGGAGGCCTTGCATGCCCTGCTGTACGGCACCGGTGAGGAGCGCATCGAGATGCAGCGCGAGAGCATGTTCGGCTCCGGCACCTACTACAACCAGTTTGAGGGCATCGTCCCCAACCTTGAGCGCCGCTTCCGCGAGACAAGCAGCGAATGGGTCAAGGAAGAAATCGCCCTCGTCATGTCCAGCGAGGTTTGCCCGGCCTGCCACGGCCGCCGCCTGAAGCCGACCAGCCTTGCTGTCACGGTGGGCGGCATCAATATCTCCGACTTCTGCGAGAAAAGCGTCAACGAGGAGCTGGAGTTTATCAGCACGGCCAAGGTCAGCGCCCGCGATGAGATGATCGGCGCGCCGATCTTTAAAGAGGTGAAGGAGCGGCTTGGTTTTCTGAAAAGTGTGGGTCTTGGCTACCTGACGCTCTCCCGCGGTGCAGCCTCGCTGTCCGGCGGTGAGAGCCAGCGCATCCGTCTGGCAACACAGATCGGCAGCGCCCTGACCGGTGTGCTGTATGTGCTGGATGAGCCTAGCATCGGTCTGCACCAGCGTGACAATGATAAGCTGATTGCCACGATGAAGCGTCTGCGCGACCTTGGCAACACCCTGATCGTGGTGGAGCATGACGAGGATACGATGCGGCAGGCAGATTATATCGTGGATGTCGGCCCCGGTGCCGGTGTCCACGGCGGTGAGATCGTTGCTGCCGGCAGTGTGGCGGATATCTGCAAAGCCAAGCGCAGCATCACCGGTGCGTACCTCTCGGGCCGCAAATATGTCGAGGTACCCGAAGCGCGGCGCCCCGGCAACGGGAAATTCCTGCGCATCGTCAAGGCACACGAGAATAACCTGCAGGGCATCACGGTGGATTTCCCGCTGGGCAAGATGGTCTGCGTTACGGGTGTGTCCGGCTCCGGCAAGTCCACCCTTGTCAATGAGATCCTGTATAAAACGCTGGCCGCCTCGCTCAATGGTGCACGCAGCCGCCCCGGCCAATGCGAGGAGGTTCAGGGCATGGAGTGGGTCGATAAGGTCATCGGCATTGACCAGTCGCCCATCGGGCGCACCCCGCGCTCCAACCCGGCCACCTATACCGGCGTGTTTGGGGACATCCGCAGCCTGTTTGCCAATACGCAGGACGCCAAGATGCGCGGCTATGGACCGGGACGGTTCAGCTTCAATGTCAAGGGCGGCCGTTGCGAGGCCTGCGAGGGCGGCGGCATCCTGACCATCGAGATGCACTTTCTGCCCGATATTTATGTGCCCTGCGATGTCTGCAAGGGCAAGCGCTACAACCGCGAAACACTTGAGGTCAAGTACAAGGATAAAAATATCTCCGATGTGCTGGACATGACGGTGGAGGAGGCCTGCGTATTCTTCGCCAATATTCCGAAGATTGCACGCAAGCTGCAGACGCTGCAGGAGGTCGGTCTGGGCTATATTCAGCTCGGGCAGGCAGCCACAACGCTATCAGGTGGCGAAGCCCAGCGCGTCAAGCTTGCCAATGAGCTGGCCCGCCGTGATACCGGCCAGACCGTCTATATTCTGGACGAGCCCACCACCGGTCTGCATGTGGCGGATGTTCATCGCCTTGTCAAGGTGCTGGATAAGCTGGTCGAGGCAGGCAACACTGTCATCGTGATCGAGCATAATCTTGATGTTATCAAGCGTGCGGATTATATCATTGACCTCGGCCCGGAGGGAGGCAGCGGCGGCGGCACCATCGTGGCCACCGGAACCCCGGAGGAGGTCGCGCAAAACCCCGACTCCTTTACCGGGCAATACCTCAAGCCGGTGCTGGAGCGGGCAGCAGAACTTAAGCAATCACAAAAATAACACGGACAGCTCTCCTGCGGGAGGGCTGTTTTTTGCTGTGCCGATTTTTTGCGCGCACCATTCCATACATTGGGATTTGCATACTGTGCGGTTTTGTGGTATAATACCCGCAAGTAGGCTTTAAGGAGGGCGGCACTGTGACCGTTTTGCGCTATACCGTGCCGCCGGAAAACGATGGCTGCCGACTGGGGCTCTTTCTGCGGATGCAGGGGGTCACGGCCGGGCTGATCAAATCCGTCAAATATGACGGGGACGGCTTTTTTGCCGATGACCGCGCCATCCGCACGAACGAGCCGGTGCATACCGGCCAGTGTATCCGCTTTGCGCTCCCGCCCGAGCGGGAGACAAGCGTTGTACCGCAGCCTGTGCCGTTTTCCGTTGCCTATGAGGATGCGTTTGCTGCCGTGCTGGACAAGCCGGCGGGCATCGCCGTACACCCCACACTGAATTACCCGGACGGCACGCTGGCCAACGGCTGGTTGTACCGGCTGCATCAGCAGGGGAAGGACGGTATTTTCCGTCCTGTCAACCGCATTGATAAAAACACGAGCGGACTGGTGCTCTGCGCGCAGAACGCTTTCGCCGCCCCGCTGCTGGCAGGCAGCGCCCGTAAATGCTACCTTGCAATCGTGGAGGGCGCGATGCCGCTCGGCCCGGGCCGTATTGAGGCTCCCATTGCGCGGCGCGGCGATTCGATCATCGGCCGCTGCGTGCGCGCGGACGGCAAGTACAGCCTGACCGAATACACGGTTCTGGCTGCAGGGCACGGCCACAGTCTGGCCGCCTGCATACCGCGCACCGGCCGCACCCACCAGATCCGGGTACACATGGCCCACATCGGCCACCCGCTGGCAGGCGATTCGCTCTACGGCGGCTCAGATAAGCTGATTGCCCGCCATGCGCTGCACTGCGGAATCATCTGCTTTGCACACCCGCTGACAGCAGAAAGTGTCCGGGTCGAGAGCGCGCTGCCCGCCGATATGACCGCACTGGCCGAAGCTGAAAACCTGCTGCAGGGTTGGACCCTGACGCAGCTGCCCTGTGAGTGAGGGCTGCAAAACCGCTTCACACGGAAAGGAGCTTCCGTATTTTGAATCCCACGCAAACTGAAAAAGAAAACCGCATCGAGACGGCAGATCAGCCGGCCGAGCGTTTTGCGCATACCAATCAGGAGAAAAAGCGCAGTGAAAACCGCCGCAGAGCCTCCCAATATATGAAGGAGCTCAACCGCCGGAATGCAATCGGCGACATGCTGTACATGGTCGGCTTCTGGGTCGAGTATGTCGGTGTGTGCGTCCGCCGTAAGGTGAGTACTGTAATGCACGGTATCACGGATACCGTGCTGAATCTGCTTCTGATCCTATTGCGCCCGATCCTGATCGGCCTGATCACCCTGATCGAGGATCTGACCGGACCCTTTGTGCGCATTGCATCGGGCATCCGCCATATCCGTGAGCTGCCCGCCCAGTTGGAGGACAGCGGTGCCGGGGAGGTACGCGCAGCCAAGGCGCGGTATCTGGCCAGCGGTATCCGGAAATATTCAGTCCTTCTGTGGAACGCTGTCACCTACATACTGCCTGCTGTGGCAGCGGCTGCGCTTGTGGTCGTTGTGCGCGGCGGTCTGGGCCTGCATTTTGTGCTGAATGTTCAGGTGAACGGCGAGCATGTCGGTGCCGTGGAGAGCGAGCAGGTGTTTGAAAACGCCCGCGAGGATGTGCAGTCCCGTATCAATACGGCCAAGCGTTTGCTGCAGGCCGCCGGCTCCGATGCGGCGGATATGAACTGGGATGTTTACCCGACCTATACGCTGGCCATCGGCGGTCAGACAATGACCGAGAGCGAGATCGCAAACGCCATCCTGCGCACCGCCAGTGATGAGATCATCAACGGCACGGCTGTCTATGTGGATGATCAGCTGCTCTATGTCACGACCGAGGGTGACCACCTGCGCACCTATCTTGAAAATGTCAAGGCGCCGTTTGAGGATTCGATGGACAGCAATGTCTACACCGCCTTTGCGCACAACATCCGCCTTGTGGACGGCGTTTACCTGCAGAAATCCATCAGCTCCTATGCCGATGTTATCAGCGCCCTGACGGAGGGCGGCGGCATCCACACCTACACGGCAGTGGAGGGGGATACGGTGCAGAGCGTCGTCTATACGACCGGTGTTTCCTTCGACTCTCTGGCGCAGATGAACCCGGAGCTGCTGACGCTGGATCAGGAGATTCCGGAGGGCACGGTTCTGCTGACCGGTGCCTCCTCGGCGGAGCTGATCAAGGTCAAGGTTGTGCGCCGTGATACAGAAACGGTTCCGATCCCCTATGACACCCAGAATTCTGAGTCTGACCAGTACGACTTTGGCAAGGTTGTGACGCTGCAGGAGGGTGTTGACGGCTCGGAGGAGATCACCTATGAGACCACGATGATCGACGGGACCGTAACGGACCGTCAGGCCGTGGCCTACAATGTGCTGCAGGCCGCCACACCGAAAATCACCGTGACCGGCACAAAACTGAAGAGCGGCATGGTTGCCAAAATCGGCTCCGGCTCCTTCATCTGGCCGGTGCCGGGCTACAAGTATGTCAGCCGCTGGGCAAGCCTTCCGGGCGGACACCGCGGCGCGGACATCTGCGCCGCCTACGGCACCACGATCATTGCCTCCGACTCCGGCACAGTCGTTGCTTCCGGCTGGCATTACTCCTACGGCAACTATGTCGAAATTGACCATGGCAACGGTTACAAGACGCTCTACGCCCACATGTCCGCCACAGCGGTCAGCCAGGGGCAGGCTGTCACGCAGGGTCAGACCATCGGCTATGTCGGCTCTACCGGCAACTCCACCGGTAACCACTGCCACTTTGAGATGCTCCGTAACGGTGTTTTGTTCAGTGCTTACACCCTGTTCCCGGGTATGTGATTCTGTAAAAAGCTTTCACCGCCGGGCCTGCAACTTGTACGATTTTACAAATTTATTGCAAATATATAGAACAGGACTTTTCAACCATCGCAAAATGTTGTATAATCTAGGAAAGTGTGTACTATAGGTTTGCCCTGCAATGAGGGTCGGACAGACCGCCGCACAAAGGAGAGCTACACTTGGAGAAATATGTTATTCGCGGAGGGAAGCCGCTGGTTGGCGATGTCAACATTGGCGGCGCAAAGAACGCCGCGGTTGCAATACTGCCCGCCACGATTTTGGCAGGCGGAAAATGCCTGATTGAAAATCTGCCCTGCATCAGCGATGTGATGGCATCCCTGCAGATTTTAAGCGAGCTGGGTGCCAATATCCGCATGGTCAGCCGCAGTACCTATGAGATCGATACGACCCATCTGGAATGTACCGAGGTATCGAACGAGTTGTCCCGCCAGATGCGCGCCAGCTACTATTTTTTGGGCGCGCTGCTCGGGCGCTTCGGCTCCGGCCAGGTCGCCATGCCGGGCGGCTGCAATCTGGGCCCGCGCCCCATTGACCAGCATCTCAAGGCCTTTACCGCCTTCGGGGCAGAGGATTCCGTTGAGTACGGCCAGATTCATGTCAAGGCTGAGCATCTGACAGGCGCACATGTCTTTTTTGACACGGTGTCTGTTGGTGCCACGATGAATGCCATGCTGGCTGCCGTGCTGGCCGAGGGTACGACCATTCTGGAAAATGTTGCGCGTGAGCCGCATATCGTGGATCTTGCCAACTTCCTGAACATGATGGGTGCTGATGTACACGGCGCCGGTACCGATGTCATTAAGGTCCACGGTGTCAAGCAGATGCATGGCTGCAACTATTCCATCATTCCTGACCAGATCGAGGCAGGCAGCTATATGGTGGCCGCCGCTATCACAAAGGGTGACATCATGCTGCACAATGTCATCCCCAAGCACATGGAGCCTATTACGGCCAAGCTGCGGGCTGCAGGCTGTGAGATTGAAGAATTTGATGATGCACTGCGCATCTCCCGCAGAGGTGAGTTGAAGCCGCTCAAGCTCAAGACGATGCCGCATCCCGGCTTCCCAACGGATATGCAGCCTCTTATGACGGCGCTGCTGACGCTGGCAAAGGGTACCTCCATCGTGACGGAGGGCATCTGGGAGAACCGCTTCCGCTATGTGGATGAACTGGTCCACATGGGGGCTAACATTCAGGTGGACGGTCAGGTGGCCGTCATTGAGGGTGTGCATGAGCTGCACCCCGCGCCGCTGCGCGCAACCGATTTGCGGGCCGGTGCTGCCATGGTTATGGCCGCCCTTGCCGCCAACGGTGTCAGCGAGGTGGATGAGACTATCCATATCGAGCGCGGCTACGAGAACATCGTAGAGAAGCTGCAGGCACTGGGGGCGGACATCCGCCGCGTCGAGATTCCGGCCAACGCTGTGAGCCGGGCAATGTAAAAGCACTTTGGGCCGCTTTCTGGCGGCCCAATTTTTATGGAAAGCGTTAGGAAGAATAAATGGCATATTTCACCACCCTGTATTCAGGCTCCTCCGGAAACTGCGGGCTTGTCCGCTGCGGGCAGCAATATCTGCTTATTGATATGGGCAAAAGCTGCCGCACGACCCTTACAGCCTTGAAATCTCTCGGTCTGGCGGTCAGTGACTGTGTGGGCATCCTGATCACCCATGAGCATTCTGACCATGTCTCCGGCCTCGATACCTTTCTGAAAAAGCACCCCATTCCGCTGTACGGCTGCGCAGACACGCTGGACACGCTTGCCTCACGCGGTACGATCCCGCCGGCAGTGGACGCCGTGCCCGTGGACGGCCAGACGCTGGAGATCGGTGATTTCACGGTGACGAGCTTTCCCACCAGCCATGATGTGCCCTGCTGCGGCTATCGCATCCGCACGGCGGACGGCCATGTCATGGCGCTGGCAACAGACCTTGGCTATTTGACACCGGTGGTGCAGGACAGGCTGATGGGCTGTGACCTTGTGGCGCTTGAGGCAAACTATGATGCCTTCAGCCTGCACGGCGGGCCGTACCCCTATTATCTGAAGGTGCGCATCGCCAGTGACCGCGGCCACCTTGACAACAAGGCCTGCGCAGCGGAAATTCTGGACCTCATTCAGGACGGTTGTAAAAAATTCGCGTTGTGCCACCTGAGCCAGACGAATAATTCACCTGAGCTGGTGATGACCACTGTGTACAATGTGCTGCTTGCGGCGGGCATACAGCCGGGACGGGATGTACTGATCCAGACGCAGTCCCGCAACGAGGTAAGCCCGTACATCGAGTTTTAAGGGGGCTGCCATGCAAAATATTGATTTGATCTGCATCGGCAAGATGAACGCCGCCTACTTTGCAGCGGGTGTAGCCGAGTACCAGAAACGATTGGGCGGCTTCTGCAGCTTTCGCATCGTGGAATTGCCGGAGGTACAGATCGCGGACAAAAATGCCAGTGATAAGCAGATTGCCAAGGCTCTGCAGAAGGAGGGCGAGGCCATCCTTGCATCGGTGCGCAAGGGCGCGTACCTTGTCGCACTCTGTGTGGAGGGCAAACAGGTGTCGAGTGAGGATCTGGCTGCTATGATTGCCGACCGCGCCATGAGCGGTGCAGGGGATATGGCCTTTGTAATCGGCTCCTCCCACGGGCTGGACGACAGTGTCAAGCGCGCGGCGCATGCACGCATCAGTCTGGGGCGCATCACGCTGCCTCACCAGCTTGCCCGCCTTGTCTTGACGGAACAGCTCTACCGCGCCTGCACGATCAATGCGGGAATGAAATACCATAAATAATTTTTTGCAAAACAAAACGCCCCGTGGAGCGAATCACTCCACAGGGCGTTTGCTATTTATAAATTAGTAGTGCAGCAGGTCGAGAGAATCCTGATACGGGGTCTCGGTGGCAACCTTCATGCTGGCCTCGTTCTTGTACTTGTTCAGCATGGCAACGCTCTTGGCGGGGTCAGCCAGCGTACCGGCACCGGCAATGCAGCCGCCGGGGCAGGCCATACCCTCCAGCAGGTAACCGTTGTACTTGCCGGCCTTGGCCATCATCATCATCTTTCTGCAGTCGGCCAGACCCTGTGCGCTCATGACCTTGACCTCACGGTCGGGGTCCATCTTTTTAATGGCGTTCACAACGGCCTGCGCAACACCGCCGGAGGCAGCAAAGCCGCGGGCATCGGCACTGGCACTGTTGAAGGCGTCTGCCGGGTTGTCAGGCAGGGAGGTGAAGTCAACGGACTTGGCCTCAAACAGGCCCATCAGTTCCTCAAAGGTCAGAACGAAGTCAACCTCACTGCGGACGGAGCGGCGGCTGGCCTCCAGCTTCTTGGCGGCGCAGGGGCCGACGAAGCAGATGCGGGCGTTGGGCTTTTCCTTCTTGATGAGACGGGCGGTCAGAACCATGGGGGTCATGGCCATGCTGATGCACTCGGCCTGCTCGGGGAAGAGCTTCTTGGCCATAACGCTCCAAGCCGGGCAGCAGGAGGTACCCATGAACGGGATCTTGGAGGGAACCTCTTCCATAAAGTCCTTGGCCTCGTCGATGGTGCAAAGGTCAGCACCGATGGCAACTTCGGCCACATCGGTAAAGCCCAGCTGACGCATGGCTTCCTTCAGCTTGGAGGGGGTCATGCCGGGGAACTGGTTGATGAAAGCGGGGGCAACGATGGCAACGACCTCATCGCCGCGCTTGATGGACTGGATCAGCTGGAAGATCTGGCCCTTGTCAACGATGGCGCCGAACGGGCAGTTGACAAGGCACATGCCGCAGGAAACGCACTTATCGTAGTCGATCTCGGCACGGCCGTGTGCATCGGAATGGATGGCACCCATGCCGCAGGCTGCCGCGCAGGGACGCTCGGTCTTGACAATGGCGCTGTAGGGGCAGCTGTTGACACAGCGGCCGCACTTGACGCAGAGGCTCTGGTCGATGTGGCTCTTGCCGTTGCGGAAGCTGATGGCATGCTTCGGGCAGACCTCCTGGCAGGGGTGGGCAAGGCAGCCCTGGCACATAGCCGTGACCTTGATGATCTTCTCCGGGCAGGCGTTGCAGGCAAACTTGATGACGTTGATCAGCGGCGGCTCGTAGTACTTGTCGGCGATGACACTGTGCTCCAGACCCTCGCTGGCGGGTACGCTCTCGTCCAGCGGGCGCAGGGACATGCCCATGGCCAGACGGACGCGCTCAGAGATAATCGCTCTCTCCAGAAAGATGCTGCTGCGCAGGGACTTTTCCTCACCGGGAATAATTTTGAAGGGCAGCTCACGCATCAGCTTCTCGTAATCGGAAAGCTCGTTGACCTCATAGGCCATGCGGGCAACCTCAGTGAACACCTTACGACGGATATCCGTTACGGGTGTATAAATGCCTCTCATTGTTTTTGCTCCTTTTTAATTGCTCCGTTTGCTACAAAAGTGACTTGTCGGCGGGCAAACCCGCTCCTGTTAAAATTTTACCAAAAAACCGTATTTATTGCAAGAGGGCAGGCAACAAAAAAGCAGGAAAATCCCTGTAAAATCCAGAAATTTTCCTGCGCGTGGGTAGATTTCTTTTTGCTGCATGGTGGCATACTGAATTTGCAGGGTCGATGCGAGCATCAGCTCCTACAGCTGCATAGGTTACACAATCGCTGCACGGCAGCGCTTGCCGTCCCATTCGCCGAGTATTACCTCTACAATATCGCCGGTCCTGCAGCCCGGCGCATTGACCAGCACGGGCAGATACTGCCGGGTATAGCCGGTGAACATCGTGGCGGACAGCGGGGTCTCCAGCAGCACGCTGGCGGTGCGGCCCTGTACGGCACACACCTCGGCGGCGCGCACCTCCTCCACAGCGGCGGTCATGCGGCGGCTGCGGGCCTCCTTCTCGTGCTCGGGTAGCTGGTCCGGAAAATCGTAGGCTGCCGTACCCTCGCGGCGGGAGTAGGGGAACACATGTACCTTCAAAAAACGCATACCCGTCACAAAGGCCATGCTGGCTTCAAAGTCCTCCTCCGTCTCGCCGGGGAAACCTACGATGACATCAGTAGTAAAGCTGACATTTTCCGCGCCGAAGGCTTCGCGCAGCTTATCAGCGATCTCGGCGTACTGTGCGGTAGTGTAGGGGCGGCGCATTGCGCGCAGTGTCTTGTCGCAGCCGCTCTGCAGGCTCAGGTGGAACTGAGGGCAGAGCTTTTTCACCGCGGCCATCCGATGAATATCTTCATCGTGCAGCATATCAGGGTCCAGACTGCCCAGACGGATACGCTCAATACCGGGTACGGCGGCCGCCTTCTCAATCAGCTCTGCAAGGCTTGTGCCGCTGTCGGTGCCGTAGCTGGGCAGGCTGATGGCCGTCAGCACGACCTCTTTGTAGCCGGCATCCGCCAACCGGCGCAGCTCGTCCAGTATGCTGGCCTCGTCACGGCTGCGCACCGGCCCGCGGGCGCGGGGAATCACGCAGTAGGCACAGCGGCGGTTGCAGCCGTCCTCCACCTTGACAAAGGCGCGGGTGTGCTCGGCAAATTTGTCCATCGGCAGTTCCTCGAACCGCTCGCCCCTTTCGTGCGGGCGGATGTCCACCACACGCTCAGCCTCGCCGTCAAGCACCTTCTGCACATCGGCCAGAATAGCGCGGCGGTTGCCGGAGCCGGTCACGACATCGGCCTCGGCAATTTCGGCGGCCTCCTCGGGGAAGGCCTGCGGGTAACACCCGGTCAGCACCGTCACGGCACCGGGATTCTCGCGCTTGGCGCGGCGCAGCCACTTGCGGCTTTTCTGATCGCCGAAGTTTGTCACAGTGCAGCTGTTGACGATATAGACATCGGCGCTTTCCTCATTGGAGACAACGGTGTAGCCGTTCTCCTCAAACAGCTGCGCCAGCGCGCCGGTCTCGTTCTGGTTTACCTTGCAGCCCAAGGTGTAAAAAGTTACCCGCATGGTTTGTGATTCCTTTACTTTCAATAGAGTGTACAGATACAATTTATTATAATGGAATCTGCAGCAAAGCGCAATACTAATTCGGAACATGACCGCATAGCTTTATACAAAGCGATTTGCGCCGGAGGTGTGCTGCGATGAAAAACCGTGCTGTGACTCTGCTGCTCTGCCTGATGCTGGCAGCGCTTTCGATTCTGCGCGCCTTTCCGGCTTCGGCGGAAGGCATCACCCCGGCAACGGCGGCCGATTTTGACCTGCCCTGTGCGGCGGCTATCCTGATCGATGAGGACTCCGGCACCGTATTATATGAAAAGAACGCCGATGACCGCCGCCCCATTGCCTCTATCACCAAGGTCATGACGCTGCTGCTGACCTTTGAAGCATTGGAGGCGGGCAGGGTGCAGCTTGACGATGCTGTCCCTGTCAGTGAACACGCCTACCATATGGGCGGCAGCCAGATCTGGCTGGAGCCGGGAGAACAGATGACGCTGAAGGAGATGCTCAAGGCGATCTGCATTTCAAGCGCCAACGATGCCGCCGTGGCGGTGGCTGAATATATCGGCGGCAGCGAGGCTGCCTTCGCCGAGCAGATGAATGCCCGCGCCGCAGAGCTTGGCATGACAAGCACCCACTTTGTCAATGCCTGCGGCCTTGATGCAGAGGGACATCTGTCCAGCGCCCGTGATGTAGCCCTGATGAGCCGTGAAATACTGCTTCACCATAGCGAGGTACGGGATTACTGCTCTGTCTGGATGGACACCCTGCGCGGCGGCGCTACACAGCTGGTCAACACAAATAAGCTGCTGAAAAGCTATACCGGCATCACCGGTCTGAAAACCGGCACGACCGGCAAGGCGGGCGTCTGCATCTCGGCCAGTGCCGAGCGTGACGGCCTGCGGCTGATCGCGGTAGTGCTGGGTGCAGCCTCCGGCAAGGAGCGGTTTCAGGCAGCCACTACGCTGCTGGACTATGGGTTTTCGCACTTTGAAAGCGCCGAGGCAGAGCTGCCTGCCGATGCGCCCCAGACCCTCCCGGTCAGGCGCGGCGTTACGGACGCGGTGGCACTGACCTATGCAGCACCGGGGCGCTACCTGATGCCGAAGGGGGAGGGCGGCACGCTGCAGGCGGTCGTGGAGCTGCCCGAAAATCTGACCGCACCCATAGCGGCCGGGCAGACGGTGGGGCGTGTGACGATACAAAACGGCGGCGCTGAGCTGCAGTCCTACCCCATCACAGCGGCGCAGGACGCTGAAGCGTTAAGTTTCGGCTACTGCCTGCGCAGACTGACTGAAAGCCTCATCCTGCAAAACTGATTTTGTGCAAATTTCATGAAAAAGTCGAAAAAAGCCCCTGGGTTTTGCTTGACAATACCGACAGAAAACGGTATGATTGGGATATAAAAATAACAAAGGAGGAGTTCAAGATGGCTGTTACTTTTAACGGTAAGCATCTTACAAAATTCATCCGTCCTGAAGAATATGAGGCAATCTATCCGCAGGTCGAGTTGGCCCATAAGCAGCTGGAAACCAAAACCGGTGCCGGCAATGACTTCTTGGGTTGGCTTGACCTGCCTGTTGCTTATGACAAGGAGGAGTTTGCCCGCATCAAGGAGGCCGCACAGAAGATCCGTTCTGACTCCGATGTGCTGCTGGTCGCCGGCATCGGCGGCTCCTATCTGGGTGCCCGCGCCGTGGTTGAGGCCGTCAAGGGCCTGTACCACAATGAGGTTGATGACGGCCTGAAGATTTACTTCTGCGGCAATACCATCAGCCCGACCGCGCTTAATGACATCATCAAGCTGACGAAGGGCAAGCGCTTCTCCATCAATGTCATCTCCAAGTCCGGCACCACCACCGAGACTGCCCTCGCTTTCCGCGTGCTGCGCAAGCTATTGGAGGATTCCGTTGGTGTCGAGGAGGCCAACAAGCGCATCTACGCTACTACCGACCGCGCCAAAGGCACGCTGAAGCAGCTGGCTACCGAGCAGGGCTGGCCGACCTTTGTGGTTCCCGATGATGTCGGCGGCCGTTATTCCGTCCTGACCGCTGTGGGCCTTCTGCCTATTGCCTGCGCCGGTATTGACATTGACGCGCTGATGCAGGGTGCTGCCGATGGCCGCGAGAAGTTCGGCAAGCTGAGCATGGATAACGATGCCTATCGCTACGCTATGACCCGCAATATCCTGTATCGCAAGGGCCGCAGCGTGGAAACGCTGGCCTGCTTTGAGCCTGACTTTACCATGATGAACGAGTGGTACAAGCAGCTCTTCGGTGAGAGCGAGGGCAAGGATCAAAAGGGCCTGATGCCCACCTCCTGCATCTTCTCCACCGATCTGCACTCGATGGGCCAGTTCCTGCAGGACGGTGCCCGCGTCATGTTTGAAACCTATGTGGATGTGAAGAACACCCGCGAGGACTTCTACATTGAGGAGCTCGAGGGCAACTTTGACGGCCTGAACTTCCTCGCAAATCAGAATATGAGCGTTGTCAACCGCAAGGCTATGGAGGGCACGATCCTTGCCCATACTGATGGCGGCGTGCCGCTGGGCCTGATCGAGGTAGACAGCCTTTCCGCCCACGATGTCGGCGAGCTGATCTACTTCTTCTGGAAGGCCTGCGCAGTCTCCGGCTATCTGCTGAGCGTCAACCCGTTTGACCAGCCCGGCGTTGAGAGCTACAAAAAGAATATGTTCGCCCTGCTGGGCAAGCCCGGCTATGAGGACCGTAAGGCAGAGCTGGAAGCGGCCCTGAAAGACTAAGGAACTACGCGTTATACGCGCTGACGAATATAAGGAGGTAACCCCCTATGCTGAAACTGATTGTTGGAACCAAAGGCTCCGGTAAGACCAAGACCATGCTCGACATGATCGACAAGGCTACCAAGACCACCTCCGGCAACATTGTTGTCATTGAAAAGTGCATGAAGCTCACCACAGAGATCAATCACGCGGCCCGTCTGGTCGATGTGGACGAGTACGGTGTGGTCGGCGCTGACATGCTGTACGGCTTTGTTGCTGGCGTTTTGGCCGGCAACTACGACATTACCGAGCTGTTCATCGACGGTATCCTGCGCATCATCGACCACGATATGGACGCTGCTGTCAAGGTTCTGAACGCAATCGACAAGATCACCTCCAACATCGAGGTTGTTGTCACGGTTTCCGCTGACACAGCCGACCTGCCGGAGGAGCTGAAGAAGTTCGTCATCTGAACGGTCTGAACCACTGGATTTGAGATTTCAGGGCGGGGAAGTGCTTCCCGCCCTGATTTTGTGCGGAAAATCTTAAAAAAATATCAAGTTTTTGTGTTTTATGTGTTGACAAGACCCCTCAGCTTGTGTATACTATTTAAGCAACCTTTTGAGGTGTACTATGCAATTTGATCTTCGTTCATTTCTGGAAAGCGGCCGAAAGCCCTATGCGGCACATTATGAGGCTGACTTTTCACAGGCGGATTTCGGGGGATACCGTGTAAACACCCCGGCTATATGTGACTTTACGGCGACGCTCACCGAGGAAGGCGCAGCGTTGCTGTTGCATGTAAAGGCACATGTTGATGCCGAGTGTGCGCGCTGCCTTGAGCCGTTGAGCCATGATTACGATTTTGAGCGCGAGTATTTTGTGCGGGATCGTGATTTGGATGACCCTGATTTTGAACTGCCGTGCAATGAAAAGGATTGTATCGACCTTGAAGAACTGGCTTATCAGGAGCTGATCTTTGAGGTCCCTGCAGTGCTGCTGTGCAGTGCTGATTGTCAAGGTCTATGCCCCATCTGCGGCAAGAAGAAGGCGGCAGGGTGTTCCTGCCAACCGGCAGACAATGCTGCCCCTGCAGATGCAAGGCTTAGCATATTAAAACAACTATTAAGTTGAATTTCACCAAGGAGGTGTCCGATTATGGCTATCGTACCCAAGAGAAAGCATTCTCAAGCCCGCCGCGATAAACGTCGCTCTAATGTCTGGAAACTGGAGGCGCCTACGCTGGTGAAGTGCCCGCAGTGTGGCGAACTGAAGGTTCCCCATAAGGTTTGCGGCAAGTGTGGCTACTACAAAGGCCAGGAAGTCATCAAGAAAGAGGCGTAAGTCTCTTGCGTGGGGAGGGCGATGCCTTCCCCATTTTTTGTTGAATAACCATCGGAAAAGGAGTGTGACGAATGGCCCTGTATGTGACGGCAGTAGATGAAAATTCCCCCGCAGAAAGGCTGGGTATTTCCGTGGGCTGCGCCCTGCTGGCCATCGACGGCCACCCCCTGAGCGATGCACTGGACTATCAGTTCTATACAACACCGGCTCACTTTGCGCTTGTACTGTGTGAGCATGAGCAGCACCGCACCGTACAGGTAGAAAAAGGGGAGTATGAGCCGTTTGGCTGCAACTTCAAGACCTATCTGGGCGATGAAAAGCACAGCTGTTCCAATCACTGTATGTTCTGCTTTATTGATCAGCTGCCGCCCGGCATGCGGGAACCGCTCTACTTCAAGGACGATGACGAGCGGCTCAGCTTTCTGTTTGGCAACTATATCACACTGACAAACCTGTCAGAGCATGAGATCGACCGCATCATTCAGATGCACATCAGCCCCATCTTTGTATCGGTTCACACCACCAACCCGCAGCTGCGGGTGCGGATGCTGGCCAATAAGCGCGGCGGTGAGGTGCTGCAGTATCTTCCCAAGCTTGCGGCGG
>ERZ833608.1165-NODE-1165-length-18310-cov-7.089729_pt1 | contig 18310 bp, 17 predicted proteins | sample MGYA00519694_ERZ833608 | MGnify/ENA primary metagenome ERZ833608 (study PRJEB31850, sample SAMEA3708742) | human gut metagenome | biome: human gut; feature: human-associated habitat; material: faeces | place: China | collected 2014 ... | reverse complement strand
ACGCGTAAGGACTCAGTAGGGAATCTCCGTCCTTCAGGGCGGAGAGGATGTCAACGCGTCCCGGAACCCTCCGCGGCCCCGTTTTGTTCCCACCGCCGGACCTCCAAAACGGCGAAAACACGCCAAAACGCGCCGTTTTCGCGAACTCATTGAAATCTCTGAATTTGCGAAAGTTTGCCTAATTTATAGGCAGCCACATCGCCTTAACGTATGACATTAAATGGATGAAAGCCCGGCGCCGACGGGTGATTTATGAGCGTTGAAAAACAGTCCTGCAAGCACCATTGAATTTTAATGGTGTATAATCAATGGCGTAGAGAGGAGATACAAAATGATCAATCGCAATGAAATTCTAAAAATGGATGGTATTGAATACCGAGTCGTCCAAATATTTGGAGATACGGCCCATCTCATTCAAATGAATGGACAGTCAGTGGAGCTGATCAAATGTCTGGCTTCTGGACTATCAAAAGGCGTGAGAGCAGGTCGAATTACGGTTGAGCTCGATGAGTGGGCGGATGTGGAGATCAGACCGGTTTCGGAGGAGTTGGTGAAGAAGGCGGAGGCCGACTACAAGTTGATTGAACTTATTGTGGAGAATCCGCTTCTCTATACGGATGGCGGCCGCAAGCGCCTGGTTTCCGCCGTATCGCGAGGAGACGCTCAGCTCGAACGCCGGATCAATCTGATTCTCGGCACCTACTGGCGCAGAGGCCAGGTGCTGCAGTCCCTGGTTCCGGCCTACGGTGGGGCTACAGGCCCCGTATCCAGGAGCCGCAAGCGCGGTCGTCGTGCGGCCGACGGGAATGATTCCGGAGTGGATCTGAGTCCTGAGGTGCTCGATGCGATGAATGAAGGCTGCCGCCGGTATCTGATGGGTGAGGGGAAGCTTCCACTACGCAAGGCCTATGAAGCCTTTGTGGAGGACTACCGCAATGGACGTCTGGTTGAGAGGCGGGCTGATGTGGTTGAGTCAAATGAATCGCCATTCAATGAACACAGAAAATCGAGTGAAGTGAATGAAGAGATGAATGATAGTAGAGTGCAAGAAGAAATTGCAGTGCCGACATTCAATCAGTTTTATTACTTCTACCGCTCTCGTTATGGATCTTTGAAGAAACGCAATGAGTGACGATTGGGTGACGAATTGCGGAATGCAACTGTTTGATTCAGACACCAACTAAGAATGTAGTCTGTCGAGTCTGAAATGCATATCCATTTACACAAAACGAATTGCAATGCACGAATATGAAGACAAAAGCGAATTTCAACATCACAAACAACAAGTAGCTTATTAGAGTTCGTGCAGGATGGATTATTACGCCATATAATTGCAGTTATCGTGCATAACGGCGGTTTGAGGCGGGCCTGCTGCTCGTATCAGGGATAACCCTTACTTTTCAGGCAAAAAGGACCTTTTTGGAGGTGAAATCGTGCAGACGCATTTTGAGGGCGTTTCAAAAGGCCAAAACGCATTGGCGCTCGTAGATGGCGATCAAAATTCGCCTATCAATGTGCCCGTTCAAGAGGGTGGGGAAGCGGTCAATGCCGCCGTTGCCTACCTGGCGGAGCTCCAGTCCGAGGATTCCCGGCGGGCAGTGAAGTCGCGACTCAACGTGGCGGCCCGCTGGCTCGGGTTTCCCGACGCATCGGTCTGCGCCTGGGAGAAGCTTCGCTTCGTCCACGTCGTCGCCTTCATGCATGAACTCTCCGACAAACGTGGTTTGGCCGCAGTTTCCGCCAACGCCTATCTCTCCGCACTGAAGGGCGTTGCCGAAACCGCCTGGCGCCTCCGACAAATCGATTTATTGACATACAGCGAAATCAAGGCCGTGAAGCAGCTTCGGGTTCACAGGGAACCTGCCGGCAGATCGCTCACGGGCGATGAATCGAAGAAGCTTCTCGCGGCAGCGGAAGCGGAAACGGGTGCCCGATCCGTTCGGGACCAGGCGGTGCTCGCGCTTCTGCTCGGCTGCGGGCTGCGCAGGGCGGAGGTGACGACGCTCCGTGCTGAGCACCTCCGTTTGGGAGAAGGTGTTCTTCGGGTGATCGGCAAGGGGAACAAGGAACGGCGGGTGTTTCTCACGCCCGAAGTTTCCGAGAAGGTCGCCGCCTGGCTGATGATCCGGGGGACTCAGGAGGGTTGGCTTTTCGGACGCCTCTCGAAGTCGGGACGTCTCAACAATGCTCAACCCTTGGATCCGGCTTCGATCGGCCGGATCGTCGGTCGGGCGATGGAGGCTTCCGGGATCGAGGCCATCACGACGCACGACCTGCGGCGCACGTTCGCGACCCGGCTGCTTTCGAAGAACGTCGACATCGTTGCCGTGAAGAACCTCATGGGGCATGCCAACGTGACCACCACCGCCAAGTACGACCGCCGCAGCGAGGATGCGCTCCAACGCGCCGCCCAGATGGCGGAGCTCTGACGGTCGTGAGGCCGGGCGAGGACAGACTTCAGGTCAGCGCGAAATCCTGCGCAGATAGTCGTCCAACATCGGCACGGAGAATGCCAGCTCCCCGTATTGAGGCGAATGGATTACGCCCTTCTTGATGAGTCGGGCGATAATGGAAGAAAGAGCCGTCGACCTGCAGTTCATCGACTTCGCAATGTCTGCTGTTCGAATGGAAGGCCGCTCAATTAGAGCCATGTGAATCAGGAATTCCTTTTCCTTCGGGGTTGGCCGCTCCATTCTCAAGCGGAAGAATCCCGCATCGAGACTCGCGACGGCCAAAAGGGCGGCCTTCTTGGCGACTGCCGGCGTAATGATTGATTCGCTGCTCCCGGCGAACACCCTCCAGGCAAAATGGCCCCAAGTCTGGATGAAGAACGGGTAGCCTCGCGCAGCGCCGATGATGAACGCGGCCGCTGCGGCATCATAGGCGACGCCCTGTGCGATCGCCGGATTTTCCAAGGATTCCAGAGCACTATCTCGATTCAATGCTCTGATTTCGACGAAACGGAAGAGCCGCTCGGCATAGGCCTTAGCTTCCACCGCGCAGGCGATCACTGAGGGCAGCCCCGCGCCGATCATCATGACCGGGAGGAATCTCTGACCGGCTTGATGGAGAGCGCTCAGAAGTGCGCTGAGATCCTCCTTTGAGAGGAACTGTACGTCATCGGCGAAAATGATGACCGCCGTCCTGGCGTCGCGCGCAACCTCGCCGATTCGACAGAGCAATTGAGTCAAATCAAGAATGAAATTTCCGCTGTCTGCCACTCCGGGAAGCTTTGGAACGTCGAGAGATACTTCGACGTCAGGGCATTTGGTCCGAATGTAGTCGACGAAGCTTCTGAGTGCACCCAGCGCGCTGTCGATTTTGTTTTTGGCTGATTCGCGAAAAGAGAGATGGATCAGGAGCCCTTTGAATGCCGGGACGAGCAGGGCTGCGAGCGAAGCCGTGCGGTTGATTTCGATCGAGAGAGGGAGCGCGCCGAACGCCGAAGCATCATCCTGGAGCTTCCTGAGCAGCACGGTTTTGCCTGCACCGTGCAGGCCATAGAACATCACGCTCTGCGGCGGTTTGATGGCTTGGTTTGACTGTGTGGAAACAGTGACGGTGCAGAATGAGTTCGCCAGAAAGCGTTGGTCAACCGAGATGATCAAACGTGATCAGCTGTTCCTGAGGATGCTCTATTCCGACGAAGTGCAAACCTTTGGAGCCAAGGATCTGGAAGAGACCCTTCCGGCGGAAGACTCTGAGTAGGCATTAGCCGACTTTTGGGGTTGATCACTGAAAAAAAGGGAATTTTTGAAATGACGTTGGGTTTGAATTCTACGGGGGCCGCCGGCCGAGAAGAGGATCTGAAGCCCTGGCAGGGTGCGCCCGGGCGCGACGAATTCTTCTGGATCACGCAGGTGAACAAGGCAACGCTCCTCACCAATACAGCCCGCGGGCTCCTCACGCGGGACGAGGCCCGGCGCTTCGGTAGCGCGGTCGAAGCGGTCGCGGCCGACGAGGCCCTCCCCGGGCGCCCCCGGCCGAAGATGTACATCCGCTACGAACCGCTCGTCGTGGCGAAGGCCGGGCTCGAGGCGACCCTCATGCATGCGGGCCGCAGCAGCCAGGACATCCATTCGACCTTCCAGCGCGCGATTCTGCGCGACGAAGCGCTCCGGCTCCTCGCCGCGGTGAACGCCGTCGCCGCCGCGCTCGTGAAGATGGCCGGGGAGAACCGCGAGGTCCTCATTCCCTGCTACACGAACGGCGTCGCCGCGCAGCCCTCGAACTTGGCGCACTTTCTGCTCGCCCATGCCGCGGCCTTCCTGCGGGATGCGGACCGCATCCGGTCCTTCTATGCGCGGCTCAATGAGTGCCCGATGGGGTCCTGCGTTCTGAACGGCACGGGCTGGCTGCTCGACCGCGTCGGCATGGCGGACTACCTCGGCTTTTCGCGCCCCGTTGAGAACACCTTCGACGCCGGGCAGGTGTCGGGGACGGACGTTGCCGTCGAGGCTGCGCTTGTGCTCGTGCATCCGATGCTGCAGGTCGGGCAGTTCATCGCCGAAGTGATGCAGCAGTACGCCCAGCCGCGTCCCTGGATCCTCGTGAGCGCCACCTACGCCTCGAGCGCCATGCCGCAGAAGCGCAATCCCGGTCCGCTCATCGACGTGCGCCGCGACGCGGGCGTCGTGCTCGCCGAACTCCAGAGCGTGGTGATGCGCGCGCACAACCTCCCGACCGGCATGTACGACGCGAAGGATGAAAAGGTGAACCGCGCCTTCGTGGCGGAGGCCTCCGACGTGCTCGAGGCCTTCGCGGCGGTGCTCGGCATGCTTCGCGTCAATCCCGAGCGCGCCCTTGAAGAGCTCAACCTCGACTGGACGGCCTCGCAGGAGCTCGCCGACGTGCTGATGCGTCGCTTCCGTGTTCCCTTCCGCGTGGGTCATGCACTGGCGATCGCATGGTGACCGTCGCGCGGACGAAGGGCTTCACGCCGAAGGACTTCCCCATCGAGGAGATGCGCCGCCTCTGGACGGAGCTCGTGGGCGAGGTGGGTCGGGACCTGCCGGATCTGGCCGCAGACTTTCCGCTTGACGAGGCGGCCTTCCGTCGGGTGCTCGATCCGAAGCACATCGTCGCCGAGCGCGCGGTTGCGTGCGGCCCGCAGCCCGAGGAGCTCGCGAAGCTCTTCGACTCGGTGGGCGCGAAGCTCTCGGCCTCGCGCGATGCGCTCGAGCGGGAGAGGGCGGCCCAGGCCGCGGCTGAATCCCGGCTGGAGGCGGACTTCAGGGCGTTGGTTCATAACCGCTCCTGACCACCGAAGAGAAGAAGCGGGCGGAGAGGCGGTCGCATCCTGCCGAACCTTCAGCGTACGGCCGGACGGTGCCTCCTGGTGCTCACGGTGATTCCGCTGGGGGCGGACGCGGCGCTCGTTCTCAGGGGCGGCGACGGCCCGCACGGGGGTGCGGTAGTGCTCGCCCAAGCCCGTCCGAGCCTCACGGGGAGCGGCGTCTCGGCGACGAGCTCCGTCATCAACCGGCTCGGTCACAAGGACGAGACGCCCGCCCGCCGTCTGGCCGAAGTCGTGGCGGCGGCGACGGGCGGAGCAGTGAGCTGCGCCTGTGGAATTCACATCGAAGGCGCGGCGGTCGCGACACGCAGGAGGATGCGCTTCTGCAGGATGTATTCGGCTTCGATGGAGCGCTCACCCGGGCATCCGGTGCGGCTGGGGTGTCGGCCGGTGGGCGATGGAGCGCTGTTCAAAAAATGAATGGCGCCCGTACTATCCGCCGAACGCAGGATGGCGCCCATTCTCCACCGGAACTCGCTTTGTAGTGGAGGATCAGGGCCCTGCGGGGAGGCTTGCCGCATCTTCGGGCATGCGCGGCGGCCGTAGGGCTTATCGAATGAGTCAAGTCGCTGAATCAACCGGGTGTTTGCGCTAGAATCCCCCGCCTGACAACCCGATTTAAGGATCACGCCGATGTCTCTTTCCCCGAAGGACAAATCCCAGCAGACGACGCCTCCCCGCCCCCGCGGCCGGCCCCGCCTTCCCGTGTCCCTCAACTGCGTTCTCACGATGCGCCTCAATCAGGATCTCTACGCCTACGCGATGAAGATGGGCGGCAGCGCCTACGTCCGCGGTCTGATCGAGGCCTCCCGGGCTCAGGAGGAGGAGAAGCGCCGCGGTGAGGACGTCTTCGTGACGGCGGTCGACTAGTCCTCGAGCGGCCGCCGGTCCGAAGCACCGCTCGATTCGAGGACCGCGCGCGTCGTCAACAGGTCTTCGACGCCTACAAAAACGATGAGCTGTTCGACCGCACCAATGGACAGGGAGATTTCTCCGCCCGCGGTTCGGTATTCATCAACTTTCTGACGACCGTGCTCACCTGCCGGATGCGGCACAAGGCGCAGAGGGCAGGGCTGCTCGGAAAGCTCTCGTACCGAGATCTTTTGGAAGATCTGGGGACGGCATGGAGAAAGGTTGAAGGCCCGCTGCCCAGGGCGTTCTCGAAATGGGTGCGCAAGCGCACGAGGTCTGGCGGCTCCGCAACGACGCTGCGGACGCCTGGCTCGCACAGTTTCGAAGCCGCACCTGGCGCACCTTCGGCGCCGTCGGGACAATCCGAGTGGGCGTGAAGGCCTGCTGCGACAGAGTCTTCGTGCGCAACGGCTGGGAAACCGAGGCCTTCGGCGTTTAGTTTTGTGGCGCTTTGGGGCGGTGCGCTTCGCCGCTGAGCACCTCCGCCACCGCCCGATTCACCACCGCGAGCGGGATCCGCTCCTGCTCGAGGCGCCCCTTCACGGCCTTGAGGGCGTCGAAGAGCGCCGCCTCCTCAGCGGTGAGCCCTACGGGGCGCTTCGCGACCGGGACGGGCTCCTGCGCGGCGAGCCGCCGCCATTCCTCCCAGACCGCGCGGTTCATGAGCACGCTCTCGGTCTGCGGCAGCGCCCGCCGGCATTCGGCGAGGATCGCGAGGCCGTGGGTGTCGAGGTCGCCGAAGTAGAGGATCCGCCGTTGGGCGAGCCACGGGACGTTCCGGAGCGCCGCGACGCCGTAGCCGAGACCGATCAGAATCGGCACCGACGGGTCCGTCTCGACGGAGAGTCCCGTCTGCTCGTTCTCGATGATGAGGACGGCCGGAGCGTCGGCCGGATCGGTTGGATCCGCGGCCAACCGCTCGAGCGTGAGCTGCACGACTTCATCCGGATCTCCGCCCGTCCAGTGTCCGGCGTGCCGCACGCGCACGAAGACGGGCTTTTCGCGCAGCCCCGCGGCGGTGAGGAACTCCGCGGGCGAAGCCGCCGCCGGCTCTCCCATCACTCCGCGGGCGAAGTTCCAGAGCCGGAAGAGCGCCGTGCGGTGGGTCTCAAACCATTTGGTGTCCACGCCTTCGACCGGAAGCTCCCGCACGAAGAGCCCGGAGTCGGGATGTTCGAGCAGCCACCCGGCGACGTCGATGAGCCGACGGAAGTCCTCGTCCGCCATGTCGCTCGAGGAGTGGACGCCCGTAGGCCGGAGCGCCTTCAAGAGGTTCAGGATCCGTGCGCGGCCTTCGGTGGGGCGCTGGTCTTTGGCGACCCCGTCGAGACGGGCGAAGCGGTCGATGAGTTCGAGCGCGCGCTCGAGCGCCGCGGCCCAACCTTCGGGCGAGGGGATTCCGGGGACGCGGAGCGCGTGAAGCACCCGGCAGAGGGATTCGGGCGAATCAACGGCGACCCGCGCGGGGAGCTCGGTCTTGACGCCAAGCCCGCGCCAACGCACCGCCCGCCAGGAGACCGTCCACCCGGGCGCTTCGCCGAAGCGCCGCCATTCGGTGGAGAGGCGCTTGAGTTCCACGAGGCCGGCCGCGGCCTCGGCCTCCGTCACGCGTCCGAGCGGGCGCTCGAGCGGAAAGGCGGATGCTTCGTGAGCGGCCTCTTGCGTGGCCGCATCTTCGGCCGGAGCGGCCGCAGCACCCGCGCAGCCGCGGCGGCGGGCCGCCTCTTCGGCGAGCCAGAGGCTGGAACTGCGCGCGAATGCCCGGGCGAAGGCGGCCGCGGTCTCCTCGACCGTCCGGATCACGACGACGCCTCCGTCCCGAAGAGCGAGGGCGGCGGCGGGAGCTCCTCAGGGGCGTCGCGCTCGGTTTCAAGGATCTCCGAGGCGGCCGCGGCCATCAGGGCGTCGAGGCCGCCCAATCCCGCGTCGTCGCTCATGCCGTTCGCTTTGAGCTTCGGCGCGGCCTTGGGCACGGGAGCGTAGAGGCGCTTGAAGTCGAGCCTTCCCGTCTCGTCGTCGTACGTGACGGCGAGCCCGCTCGAATGGCGGCGGTTCTCCATCACGACGTAGTAGGCGCCGCCGATGTAGGGCTCGAGCGTCACGACGGACTTTTCGGGCGTCGCGACGATCATCTGGAAGCCGAAGCGTCGGAAGATGTTCATCGAGATGTCGGTGAACTCGCTGTCGGCCTTGTCGAACGCCTCGTCGAGAATCACGGGCGCAAAGACGGGGAGCGACACCTCGGGCGAGCCCGAGGCGGCGTCGCTCATCAGCTGATAGCGCAGCGCCGCCGCGAGGCACGTGGTCGTGAGCTTCTGGCGCTGGCCGCCCGACTTGCCCGACCCCGAGAAGTAGGTTTCGATCACTTCGCCCGCGGCGTTGAACTCCACCGCCGTGAAGGCGACGTGGCGGCGGACGTCGAGGACCGTACGGCGCCATTCCTGGTCGGCGGCGTCGGCGGACTTGAAGCGGTCCACGAAGCGCGCGATCGACTGGTAGCGGGCTTCGGCTTGGGCGTCCGTGACGTCGTCGGCCCAAGCGTTCTGGATGAGTTCGCCCAACTCCGTGCGGAAGGCCTCGACGTCGGCGAGCCGCAGGTCCTTCACCTCGATCCTGAGGTGCGTGTCGCCGTCGGCGAGCCGCGAATAGGGGGCGTCGGCGAGCGATGCGTTCACCATCGCCATGCGGCTGATGATGTCCGCGCGGGCCTTCTTCAGTTCGTGGTTGAGCGTCGTGAAGTGCTGCAGCGACTGCGTCTCGAGAAGCTCCTTGAAGCGGCGCTCGTGGCGCGGCAGGCCGTCCTTCTCGATTTCCTCGAGCTTGCGGAAGAATTCAGGCGCCGACTCCAACGAGTCGTCGAGCTCCGCCGCCGTGCCGGGATACTTCGCGAGGTACTCGCCGAACCTGGCCGTTACGCCCGCGGCGTGGAGAGTTTCCTTCTGCCGCGCGTCCGAGAGCTCCTCGTTGACGGCGTCCGTGAGGGCGCTGCGCCGGTCGATGAGGTTTTCGAGCGTGAGGACGAGCGTGCCGGCTTCGGTCGCACGGCGGTCGAGCGCGGTGAAGGATTCGACCGGCGGGCGCTGCACGCCTCCGGCGGCCGCAGCGGCTGAGAGGCGCGCGAGGGCCTTTTGGGCGCGTTCGGCCTGTTCGTTGTTTTTCGCGACGGCGCGAAGGGCGTTCTCGAAGTCGGCGCCTGCGTCGGCGAGCGCCTTCATGCGGGCGCGCTTGAGTGTTTCAGCGCGCCGGATCTCCTCGTCGAGGCGCCTCAATTCCGAGTTTTCGGACTGCAGCGTCGCGAGCTTCGCTTCGGCGCCCTCGAGCCGACCTCGGCAGCCCGCGGCGTCGATCTCCACCCACTCGGTGTTGATGAGGGCCGAGGCGGCGGCGAGCCGCTCCTGCGCGTTCTTCGCCTTTTCCTCGACGTCGCGGATCTCCTTCTGGATCGCGGAGACGGTCTCGGCCAAGCGCCGCGCGTCCTCCTCGTAGGCGGCGAGCTTCTCCTTGTTCGTGAACCCCGTCACCCAGCGGCGGCGGTCGTCCACGGCGGTGCGGTCGTCCTTCTCGTGTCGCTCGGCCGAGTGCTTCACCTGGCCCGCGCGGGTCACGGCCTGGTCGACCCGGCGGAATTCCTCGAGCGTCTCCGCGCAGAGGTGCGGGAAGCGCGCGGCGCATTCGGCCGCGAGCCACTTGAACCAACGGCCGGCCTTGTAGTCGAGCTTCGAGGCGATGCTCCGCGGGCGGAAGAACCCGTCGAAGTCGCGCGCGCCGCGCACGCGGTAGTAGACGACGCGCCCGTGGAGGCGTTTCTTTTCAAGAAGCTCCGTGAAGGCCGCATAGTGACGGTCGTCCACGAGGATCGAAAGCGCGAAGTTGTGGAGCACACGCTCCATCGCGCCCTGCCATGGGGCCTCCTCGGGCTTTACCTGCAGGAGTTCGCCCGCAAAGGGGAGGTCCTCCTCCGTGAGCCCAAGCTCGCCCGCGAGTTCGGCGCGCAGGTCGAGGTTCTTCGCCGGGATGTTCGAGGGCCGGGCGCGCAGCGACTGCACTTCGGCCACCGTCTCTTCGAAGGCCTTCTTCTTCTCGCGCTCGTCGCCCGCGAGCTCGTAGAGGCGCGTTCTGCGGCCGTCGGCTTCGGAGGCTTCCTGCTCGAGCACGCCGCGCATCTCCTCGACGAACCCGGGCCAGGCGGCGGACTGGTCGGGGAGCGCGCGGCCGAGCGCGGCGGCGCTGCGCCGGGCGCTGCGCTCCTTCACCTCGACCCGGGCGAGTTCGGTGCGCTGGTTCTCGATGCGCTCGACCAAACGCGCGATCGCCGCACCGCCCGCCTGCGCGTGCTCGAGCCTCAGGTCCTCGAGGCGCTTGACGGCCGCGTCGAGCTCGTCCTCGGCCGTGCGCTTCGTGCGTTCGGCGTCTTCGCGCCGTGCGGTGAGCTTCGGGAGCTCTTCGGCGAGAAGGCGGCGCTTGGTTTCCTCAACCCACCAGGGGAGCGCGTCGCGCTCGCGTTCGAGCGTCTCGCGGCGGACCGTTTCAATGCGCCACTTGTCCCAGGCCGTGCGGGCCGCGGTGAGGATCTCGCACTGCGCCTTGGCGGTGAGCACCTCCTGGTGGGCCTTCGAGAGGTCGTCGAATTCGGCCGTGAGCCGTTCGGCCATCTCGAAGGTGCGCGGCTCCTCGAGCATGAAGGATCTGAGGAACGTGTTGAGCTCGCCGAGGTTCTTCGCCGACTGGGCCTTGGCGAGAAGCTTCAGGGCCGCGGGGTGGCGGATCCCGAAGCGGTCGCAGAAGGCGTCCATGTAGGCGTTGAAGCGCGTGAAGCTCGTCAATTCGGGGAGGCGCGACTTCAGCCACCGCCAGTCGAACTGCGACTTCACGAAGCCTTCGAAGTCCGCCTTGTTGAAGCTGTAGGCGCCGTTGATGATGAAGTACTGCCGGTTGATCGCGGACTCTTCGTTGGCGCTCTTCCTGATGCAGGCGACGAGCATCAGCGTCGTTTCGGCGCCGCAGGTGTCCACCAGGGTTACGGCGACCGCCGAAAAGGTCGCCTCACGGCGCAGGTACTGCACCTTCGCGCGCGGGCCGCCCGTCGCTTCGGCGTCCGACTGCGTGGACCAGGCGCCGCGGACGTAGGTGAGGAGGCTGCGGTCGCTCCTGCGCCCCTCGCCCTCGCGCGCGGCGGCGTTGTAGGCGGGATTGGGGAAGAGGAGCGTCACGAGGGCGTCGAGGAGCGTGGACTTCCCCGACCCCGAAGCGCCCACGAAGAGAAAGCCCGTGGGGGAGATCGGGATGTCGTGAATGTTGCTGAAGGTCCCCCAGTTGAAGACCTGCAGGCGCTTGATGCGCCACTGCACGAAGCCCTGAAGAAGCGAATTGGTCATCGGGCTTCTCCTTCGTCGGCTTCGTCTGCCTCGCCGGCTTCATCGTCGGTGAGCTCGATGGCGGCGCCTTCGGCCTTGAGCATCTCGTAGCGGCGGCCGAGCTCCGCCTTCTCCTCGGGGGAGGCGGCGTCGTTCATCATCCGGCGAACGTACGCGGCGCGCAGCGTTTCGATGTCTGCCGTGGGGAAGAGGAGCGGGAGCACCGGGCTGATCTCCATCGCGTCGCCCGACTTGAGCTGAAGGAGGATCCGCCGCTCGGTGAGGCGCTTGATGACGCCCATGAAGTGCTTCTGGAAGACGGGCGCGTTCTGGTCGGCCGCGCGGTCGAAGAGCCGGAGCATTTCCGCCAACTCCACCTTCGTCACGACGGCGCGCTCGCCCCCGGCGCGGGCGCGCATCAGGCGGTCGCGGAGTTCGAGCAGCATCGCCGAGTCGAGGAACCTGAGGCGCACCGTGTTGAGCAGCGACGGCGCCTCAAGGTCCCCGAGGTCGGGCCTGCGGCAGAAGGCGACGCCGAACTCGTCGTCGATCAGCAGGTCGAGGTAGAGGTCGGAGAGCCGCTCGCGGACAAGCTTTTCGTTCACCTTGAGGACCTCCCAGAGCCGTACGCTGCGGCTGCGCTCGAAGTAGGGGCCGCGGAGCAGGTTGACTAGCACCTGCCGCGTTTCGGCGGGGAGCGTCCCCGTGTCGCCCGGGTAGAGCGGTTCGGGGGCGGGGGCTTTGGGCTTTGCGTCGGGGCCGTCGGCGGCGACGTCGTCGTCGGGGAGGTCGTAGGAGATGGTCATCTTGAGGGGGAGTCCTTTCGGGAAATGTTCTTCTGCGGTTTCGTCCGTACGGTCGGTGCGTCACCGCCAGCGGTGCGAGGCGCGCATGCGCTCGACCGAGGTCATCGTGAACCAGTAGAGCGGAATGCGGGCGCTCCTTTCGGCGTCGTTTCGGTCGCGCCAGGAGAGCGCTTCGTCGAGCATCACGGGCTTCTCGGGGACGGCGTAGTCGGCCGTGGCCATGTCGCGGTCGGCCGCAGCCTCGCGCAGGGCGGCGTCGGGCGCGAAGTCGCCCGGCATTCCGGGGGCGCCGGGCTCGCCGTAGCGGGTGGCGAGCGAGAGGAGCCCCACCACGGAGCCGAGGCCCTGCTTGACGGCGAGCGCCCCGTAGACCTCGCCGATCGTGACGCGCTCCGGCGCCCCAGCGGCCGTGAGGAGCGCCTCGACCGTGCGCATGAGCGCGGGGTAGTCGATCTCCGCCGCGAGGATGCGCTCGAAGACCGCGAGCGCATCCACTTCGGGGCGCTCGGCGCGGCCGATCTCCACGTCCATCGGCATCTCCTCGGAGTCGTCCAAGACGTACTGGTCGATCGAGCGCACCTGGGCGGAGGGGAGCGTCACCGGGAGGAGCCCCTCCTTGACGCCGATCGTCTTCGCGAGGCCGAGCGCGGCGCGGCGGGCTTCACGGATGAGGTTTCCGAGGCGCCGCTCCTCGACGTAGCTCCTCGTCTGCACGAAGTCCTTCAAGGAGCGCGCGAGCTGCATCATTACGTTGTTGATGCTCCAGGCGCGCTCGACGAGGCCGTTGCGGAGGTTCGAGAGCCGCCGGCGCTCGTCCATGGAAAGCGCGCGGTAGAAGTCGCGTTGGGCGATGCGGCTCAGGGCGTCCTCGAAGTCGGCCTCCGCCCGGGGGTCGGTGAGGAGCCGGAAGAAGGCCGAGAATGCGCGGCCCGCATCGCTCTCTTCAATGCCTTCGTAGCCCTCGAAGAACGTGTCGAGAATGACGCCGCGGGAGTCGGCGCTCTGCAGGATCCGTCCGCGGAACGCGCGGTTGAGGCGCTCAAATTCCTCGCGCACGCGCCGGAAGTCGGCTTCGAGTTCGCCGACGAGCTCGAAGATTTCGGCGACGCGGTCGAGCGCAGCCTCCTTCGAGATGGAGGCGCTTTTGCCCGCGCGGATCGCCTCGATCTCCTCGTCGATGCGGCGCTTCTCCGCCTCGAGCTGCGCGATGCGCCCGGCGCTGCTGCGGTCGGAGTCGGCCGCGAGCCGCTCGATCGCGTGGGTCACCATCTCGAGGCGCGACTCCGTGGGCCCGGAGCGCTTCATCTGGAAGCGCGAAAGCGTGCGGATCGCTTCGAGCCCGGCGGCGGTGAGCTCGTACGTTTCCTCGCTCCTTCCTTCAACGAGCCGGCAGACGATGTAGCCGTCCTTCACCCAGCGCGAGGCGAGGATGCGCGCCTCTTCGCGCGTGATTGTGGCGTCCGCTCCTTCGGCGTAGGCGTGCACGAGGCGCTCGAGGAAGACCGAGGCCGGGAGCTCGCGCTCGGCGTCGAAGAGGAGCGCCTGCAGAATCGCAATCGAGACGGGGCCGGTGTCGGCGGCGAGCAGCCGCCAGATCGGGCTTTGGCGCAGGGTGCGGTAGGTTTCAACGAGGGTGCGGATGGACATGGGCGGAGGTCGGTCGGGTCCTGAGGTCGGAGGTTTTCGGGGAGGCTGAAGCGCCGGGAAGGAGGGCGCTCGGAGTCGAGTAGAGGACGCGACGATGAGCGGCCGGCCTTCGGTCAGAGTTCGGTCTTCGGCGGGCGCGTGAGGTCGACCCAGCCCGCGCTCACCACGGCGTGCTCGAGCTCGTCGGGCGTGAGCTCCACGCCGCTCGATTCGTCGCCGCAGGCGGGCCAGACGGTCGGGTAGGCGTTGAGCGAGAGGTCGAGGTAGACGGGGACGCCCGCCTTCACGCCGAAGGGACAGATCCCGCCCGGGACGTGCCCGACCGCGGCTTCAACCTCAGCGGGCGCGATGAAGTGGGGCTTCACGCGGAAGGTCCGCTTGAACTTTCCCCCGTCGAGTCGCATGTCCCCCGCGGCGACGATGAGGATCGGGCCCTCGGGACCCGTCACCGCCATGGTCTTGGCGATCCGCGCGGGCTCGACGCCGATCTCGTGGGCGGCGAGCTCGACCGTGGCGCTCGAACCCGAAAAACGATGAATGCGGTCTTGGAAGCCGCGTTCGGCGAGCCACGCTTGGGCGGCGGCGAAAGACATGGGCGCACCTCGTGAGGTAGTTCAACGTGTTCGTCGCATTCTAATGATGCGGAGCGCCTCGAGGCTCCTCGATGCGCGGCAGAGGCTCGCTCTCCCGGCTCTTTTCTCATGCGGATTGAGGCGGCCTCCGCCGTTGTGCACGTGTACAATAGCGCCGTCTCTTCGAGGAGTCTCTTATGTCCCTTCAGTTCCGTTCCCATTCGTCTGAGCCGCTCACACGCCGCTTCCAAGGAGCGTTGAAGCGTGCGGCCCTCTGCGCCGCGGCTCTCTGCTGCGGGTTGGGCGCCGCCGCGAGTGAGGCCGCCGCCCTGCGGATCGGCACGCTGCCCGCATCGGATGCGGTGCTTCTCTACGCGGCCGAATCCGAGGGGTGCTTCACGCGTGCGGGGCTCGAGGTGACGCTCGTTCCCTTCCGCTCGGCGGTGGAGTTGGGCGCCGCGATGCGCGCGGGCGAGCTTGACGGCCACTACGGTGACCTCATGAACGTGCTCCTGCAGTACGCGGGCGGCATCCCGCAGGCAGTCGCCGTGACGGCGACGCGCGCGCACGCGGGGACGCGGAACTTCGCGCTCCTTGCCTCCCCCAAGGCCGCCGAGCGCCTGCAGAACTTCGACGACCTTCGAAAGGGCGCTCCCGTCGAGACGGCGATGAGCTCGGCGACCATCATCGACTATCTCCTCACGCGCATGGAGGAGACGGAGAACCTTCCGGCCGACCGGCTCAAGAAGATCGAGATCAAGCAGATCCCGATCCGGCTGCAGCTGCTCCTCGCCGGGAAGATGGACACGGCGCTGCTCCCTGAGCCGCTCGCCTCGGTCGTTGAGGCGAAGGGCGGGCGCACGCTCTGGGATGATTCGAACCTTGCCGAGCCCCTGGCCGTCGTGGCCTTCAAGAAAACGGCCGTCACGGAGGCCGTTGTGACGGCCTTGCGCGGGGCGCTTTCCGAGGCCGCGCACCGCATTGAGTCCGACCCGGTGAAGTTCCGCCGCCTCATGGTCGAGAAGCGTCTGCTCCCTCCCGCCGGGGCCGAGCGCTACGTGATGCCGAAGTGGTCGGTCTTCGGGACGAAGGACGGTCTTGCTCCTCTGCCCACCGAGGCCGAGGTCGAGCGCGTCGGCGCCTGGATGCTCGGCAAGGGCATGGTGAAGGCGCTCCCGCCCGCGCGCGACGTGGTCTTCCCCTGATCCGCATCAGAGAGCGGCCGGGAGGGAGACAACTCCCGATTCAAAATCAGCGGGCCGCAGGTATCATCCTGCGGTAAAACTTTCGCATTGCTTCTCCCCCCCGCCGGGAGCCGCGCTCGCCTGCAGGCCTCACCCGCAGGCGGGCGCATCCGCGTCCGGTCGAAGCGCACACCCGACCATTCCCCAAGAGGTTTCTCCGTGAAGATCCTTCTCCTCCCCGACAGTTTCAAGGGTTCGCTTTCCGCGCACCGCGCCGCGTCCATTCTCGAGGAGGCGGCGAGGAAGGTCTTCCCCGATGCTGAAATCGTCTCCTGGCCCGTCGCCGACGGCGGCGAAGGCACGCTCGCCGTCGTCCAGAAGGCCGCGGGCGGGGCGCTTCTGCCCGTGCCGGTGACCGGCCCCTGCGGGCAGCGCGTGCAGGCGCGCTACCTCTCGATCGGGCCGACGGCCGTGATCGAGCTGGCCGAAGCCGCGGGCTTGGGCAAGCGCCTCCCCGGTTGGAGCGCCATGCGCACGACGACGTTGGGCGTCGGGCAGCTCATCGCGCATGCGCTGCAAGTCGGTCACACCCGCATCGTGATTGCGCTGGGCGGGTCGGCCACCACCGACCTCGGCTGCGGCATGGCCGCGGCCCTCGGCACCCAGTTCATCAACGAGGCGGGCCGTCCCTTCGTGCCGACGGGCGAGACCCTCGGCCAGGTGCGCTCCATCCGCTTGAACGGCTTCTTCTTCCAGAAGAAGGGCGGTCCCCGCATCGAAGCCCTCTGCGACGTCTCGAACCCCCTCTACGGGCCCGACGGGGCGGCGGAGGTCTTCGCGCCCCAGAAGGGCGCCACCCCTGACGAGGTGAAGCGCCTCGATGAGGGTCTGCGCCACGTCGCCTCGCTCTTTGAAAAGCGCGGCGCGCGGATCAACGATCTCCCCGGCGGCGGCGCCGCGGGCGGCACGGGTGCGGGCGTGGCGGCGTTCCTCAACGGCCGCCTCGTCTCCGGCATCGACGCGCTCCTCGACCTCATGAAGTTCGAGGAGGCCGCCAAGACCGCCGATCTCATCGTGACGGGCGAGGGCTGCGTGGACGCCCAGACGAAGGGCGGCAAGGTCGCGGCGGGCATCGCGCGCCGGGCGTCCGGCACGCCGGTAGTGGTCTTCGCGGGAAGCGTCGCCGCGGATCAGCGCGAACTCGAGGCCCTCTACAAGCTCGGCGTCACGGCGGTGCTGCCGATCCTGCGCACTCCGGCCACCTTGGGCGACGCGATGCGCGATGCGCCCGAAAACCTTGCGGCCGCGGCCGAGAGCTTCTTCCGCATCTGGGCGGCGAAGCGCGGCTGATGCACTTTCAAAGCTGAAGAGCAGGGCGGAGGTTTCCCAAGGACGGGATCTCCGCCCGCTCCTTATTTTATGGTACCTTCACGAGTGCGTGGCTTTTGTTAGGATCTCTTCATTCGCCGGTCATCACCGACACGATCCGCAGCGGAGCTGTCGGCGCCAAGTCCCTCCATCTCCGAGTACACGCAGCATCTTGAGTTCCCAAACCGCCTTTGACCGCCGTCGAGGCGCCCGCAAATTCATCGAGAAGTGGTCCGGCAAGGGCTACGAGAAGGGGGAGGGCCAGAGCCAGAGCTTCTGGATTTCGCTCCTCAAGGACGTCTTCGGTGTCAAGGACCCGGAAGGCATGCTGATCTTCGAGCAGAAGGTCTACGACCGCTCGAACCCAACAAAGCGCCGTCATCTCGGCTTCATCGACGTCCGCATTCCCTCCACGCGCGTTCTGATCGAACAGAAGGGCCTCGGCCATCCGCTCGACAAGCTCGAACCCCAGTCCGACGGCTCGACGCTGACGCCGTTCCAACAGGGCAAGCGCTATGCCGACAACCTCGCGGGTCGCGACAGTCCGCGTTGGGTGGTCGCCAGCAATTTCGAAACCTTCGAGATTCACGATCTCGATGCGGACGACCCGACCGCCGTTGAGGTCGTACAGCTCAAGGACCTCGAGCGTGAGTACCATCGGCTCGAGTTCCTCGTGGACGCAGGCGACGAGAACGTCCGACCGGAAACCCGGCTCTCCATCGCCGCGGGCGAGCTCGTCGGTCGCCTCTACGACGGTCTTCTCGCGCAGTACCGTGAGAAGGATTCCGAGGCGGTGAGGGCAAGCCTCAACAAGCTCTGCGTGCGGCTCGTCTTCTGTCTCTATGCCGAAGACGCAGGGCTCTTCAACCATAAAAGCCAGTTCCACGACTACCTGCGCGATGTTCCGCCGCGCTTCATGCGTGCTGCGCTCCTTGAACTCTTCAAAGTTCTTGATATTCCCGAAGAAAAAAGAGATCTGGACGTCGATCCTCTGCTTCTTGAATTTCCTTTCGTTCACGGCGGCCTCTTCTCCGACGAGTCCGTGAGGGTGCCGCAGTTCACGGAATCCGCCGCAGGAAGCCCCTGAATTCATTCATGGGGAGGAATGTGGCGCATCCGATGAAATTGCAACAAATCCATGCTGAGGATCATGCCGTGCAGCTTGGAGAAA
>ERZ833608.1163-NODE-1163-length-18356-cov-23.985684_pt1 | contig 18356 bp, 17 predicted proteins | sample MGYA00519694_ERZ833608 | MGnify/ENA primary metagenome ERZ833608 (study PRJEB31850, sample SAMEA3708742) | human gut metagenome | biome: human gut; feature: human-associated habitat; material: faeces | place: China | collected 2014 ... | reverse complement strand
GACAAGGAATTTCGCTACCTTAGGACCGTTATAGTTACGGCCGCCGTTTACTGGGACTTCGATCAGGAGCTTGCACCCCATCAATTAATCTTCCAGCACCGGGCAGGCATCACACCCTATACGTCGACTTTCGTCTTTGCAGAGTGCTGTGTTTTTAGTAAACAGTCGCAGCCACCGATTCTCTGAGGCCTCTTCACGCTCCGGATGTTTCTTCCTTCACGCTACAAAGGCACACCTTATCCCGAAGTTACGGTGTCAATTTGCCGAGTTCCTTCTCCTGAGTTCTCTCAAGCGCCTGAGCATATTCAGCTCGCCCACCAGTGTCGGTTTGCGGTACGGTCAACAACAGACTGGAGCTTAGAGGCTTTTCCTGGAAGCCCATCCAATCACTTCAGCTGATCTCTCAGCCTCGATGCTTCGCCTCGGAGATTCGCCGGCGGATTTGCCTGCCGGCCTCCTACGCTCGCAAACCGGGATGTCCAACACCCGGATGATCTTCAGGACTCCGTCCCCCCTTCGCATCTGTCGTCGGTCTAGGAATATTAACCTTGTTCCCATCAGCTATGCTTCTCAGCCTCGCCTTAGGGGCCGACTCACCCTGCTCCGATGAACGTAGAGCAGGAAACCTTGGGCTTGCGGCGAGCGGGCTTTTCACCCGCTTTAACGTTACTCATGTCAGCATTCGCACTTCTGATACCTCCAGCAGCCCTCGCGGGTCCGCCTTCTCAGGCTTACAGAACGCTCCCCTACCACTCACTTAAAAGTGAATCCGCGGCTTCGGTTATCGACTTAGCCCCGTTACATCTTCCGCGCAGGAAGACTCGATCAGTGAGCTATTACGCTTTCTTTGAAGGATGGCTGCTTCTAAGCCAACTTCCTGACTGTCTTAGCCTTCCCACTTCGTTTTCCACTTAGCCGATATTTGGGACCTTAGCCGGCGGTCTGGGTTGTTTCCCTTTTGAGTCCGGACGTTAGCACCCGGTGCTCTGTCTCCCGTGCTCTGACTTCCAAGTATTCGGAGTTTGCCATGGTTTGGTAAGACGCCATGTCCCCCTAGCCATAACAGTGCTCTACCCCCTGGAGCCATACACGAGGCACTACCTCAATAGTTTTCGGGGAGAACCAGCTATCTCCAGATTTGTTTAGCCTTTCACCCCTATCCACAGCTCATCCGCTAATTTTGCAACACTAGTCGGTTCGGCCCTCCAGTGTGTGTTACCACACCTTCAGCCTGGCCATGGATAGATCATCTGGTTTCGGGTCTACGCCCAACGACTCCAATCGCCCTGTTCGGACTCGCTTTCGCTGCGCCTCCCCTATTCGGTTAAGCTCGCCATTGAACGTAAGTCGCTGACCCATTATGCAAAAGGTACGCAGTCACCCTTGCGGGCTCCTACTGTTTGTATGTATGCGGTTTCAGGATCTATTTCACTCCCCTCCCGGGGTTCTTTTCGCCTTTCCTTCACAGTACTGGTTCACTATCGGTCGATCACTAGTATTTAGCCTTGGAGGATGGTCCCCCCATGTTCAGACAGGATTTCTCGTGTCCCGCCCTACTTTTCGCAAGCTTAGTACCGCAAATCCAATTTCCTGTACGGGGCTGTCACCCTCTGTAGCCGGACTTTCCAGACCGTTCCAGTATCGAATTCGTTATCACTTGCAGGCTGCTCCAATTTCGCTCGCCGCTACTTTCAGAATCTCGGTTGATTTATTTTCCTGCAGTTACTTAGATGTTTCAGTTCACTGCGTTCGCCTCACAGAGCTATGTATTCACTCTGTGATACCTCAAAGAGGTGAGTTTCCTCATTCGGACATCCGTGGATCAAAGTTCGCTTGCCAACTCCCCACGGCTTTTCCCAGGCTGCCAGGTCCTTCATCGCCTGTGATCGCCAAGGCATCCACCACATACACTTAGTCGCTTGATCCTATAACTCTGAAGCCTTTTGCCTCCAGAGCGCAAGACGACCTGTAACGCGCTGCTTCTCTGAATCATGCGGTTCTTGAGAACTTCATGAATCGTTTTTCGTGAATGCAATCACAACCCTTGAGACTGTCTTGCTGCCGAAGAAGCATCTCAACTTCCTCGACGACAATCTCAATTGTCTATCTTTACTTTTCCAAATTTTTAAAGATCTAAATCAAGCTTCAACAACCTGATAAGTGTGAACGCCGAAAGAGTCTTGTCGGAGCCCCGAAGGGGCCGACTCTCTTTAAAGGAGGTGATCCAGCCGCACCTTCCGGTACGGCTACCTTGTTACGACTTCACCCCAGTCATGAAGCCCACCGTGGACGCCGCCTTCCTTTCGGTTGGGCAAACGTCTTCTGGTGAACCCCACTCCCATGGTGTGACGGGCGGTGTGTACAAGACCCGGGAACGTATTCACCGCGGCATGCTGATCCGCGATTACTAGCGATTCCGACTTCATGCAGTCGAGTTGCAGACTGCAATCCGGACTACGATCGGTTTTCTGGGATTGGCTTCACCTCGCGGCTTCGCTTCCCTCTGTTCCGACCATTGTATGACGTGTGAGGCCCTAGCCATAAGGGCCATGAGGACTTGACGTCATCCCCACCTTCCTCCGGTTTGTCACCGGCAGTCTCACTAGAGTGCCCTTTCGTAGCAACTAGTGACAAGGGTTGCGCTCGTTGCGGGACTTAACCCAACATCTCACGACACGAGCTGACGACAGCCATGCAGCACCTGTGTCCAGATTCCCTTGCGGGCACCCCCAAATCTCTTCAGGGTTCCTGGCATGTCAAGGCTAGGTAAGGTTTTTCGCGTTGCGTCGAATTAATCCACATCATCCACCGCTTGTGCGGGTCCCCGTCAATTCCTTTGAGTTTTAATCTTGCGACCGTACTCCCCAGGCGGTCTACTTCACGCGTTAGCTACGTTACCAAGGAATTGCTTCCCCAACAACTAGTAGACATCGTTTAGGGCGTGGACTACCAGGGTATCTAATCCTGTTTGCTCCCCACGCTTTCGTGCATGAGCGTCAGTCATGTCCCAGAGGGCTGCCTTCGCCATTGGTGTTCTTCCAAATATCTACGCATTTCACTGCTACACTTGGAATTCCACCCTCCTCTGACAAACTCAAGTCCTGCAGTCATATATGCAATTCCCAGGTTAAGCCCGGGGATTTCACATCTATCTTACAGAACCGCCTGCGCACGCTTTACGCCCAGTAATTCCGATTAACGCTTGCACCCTACGTATTACCGCGGCTGCTGGCACGTAGTTAGCCGGTGCTTATTCTTCAGGTACCGTCAGCAGAACATGGTATTAACACGCTCCTTTTCGTCCCTGACAAAAGCAGTTTACAATCCGAAGACCTTCATCCTGCACGCGGCATGGCTGGATCAGGGTTGCCCCCATTGTCCAAAATTCCCCACTGCTGCCTCCCGTAGGAGTCTGGGCCGTGTCTCAGTCCCAGTGTGGCTGGTCGTCCTCTCAGACCAGCTACCGATCGTCGCCTTGGTGGGCCTTTACCCCGCCAACTAGCTAATCGGACATCGGCCGCTCCTCCTGCGCAAGGTCTTGCGATCCCCTGCTTTCACCCTCAGGTCTCATGCGGTATTAGCTGCCCTTTCGGGCAGTTATCCCCCACAAGAGGACACGTTCCGATGCATTACTCACCCGTGCGCCACTCGCCGCCAGGAGCAAGCTCCCGCGCTGCCGTTCGACTTGCATGTGTAAGGCATGCCGCCAGCGTTCAATCTGAGCCAGGATCAAACTCTTCAGTTCAATCTCTGTTTGTCGCTCTTCTTCGCCGGAATTGAAAGAGAAGAATTAAATTCTTCCTTTCGGCTTCTTTTGAATAAGCGCGAACTTCGTAAAATTTTTGAGTCGCGGAATCGTGAAATTCCGCCGCTCCTTTCAGAGCTCCTCAAGCTTCCCGACGTTCACACTTATCGGTTCGTTGAATCTGATTTTTAAAGAACTGCTGATCTGTTCGATCAGCGAAGGATCGAAATCTTATAGAAGTCTTTCCTTCTTGTCAAGAGCGATTTGAAGATTTTTTGATTCGTTCGCGTCGCTCCGGACTTGTTTACTGCTTCGTTCGGAAGCAGGATGCGAATTATGTCGTGGTTCGCAGGGTTTGTCAAGGCCTCGAGAAAAATATTTTTCGATGAAGTCTGCTGAGGAGATCTCCCTACACTTGACGAACCCATCATCCACCCCGGAGGACGCTCATGCTCCGCTACACCATCACGCCCGACGCCGCGCACCATGCCTGGGACGTCGCGCTCACTCTTCCTGCGCCCGCGGCACCGCGCCTAAGGCTCGTCATGCCGACGTGGACCCCGGGCAGCTACGTACTGCGCGAGTATTCGGGCCGCATCTCGGAGGTGCGCGCCTGGTGTGCGGGCGAGCCTCTCGAGCTCGAGCAGATCGGCAAGGCCGAATGGATGCTCGATCTCACGGAGGCGCCCGACGCCTCCATGATCGAGATCCGTTGGCGTGCGTTCGCCTTCTCGACGGGCATCCACGACGCCTGGCTCGATCACGACCGGGGCTTCATCAATCCCCCCGCGGTGCTCCTCCATCCGGCGGGCCGCACCACGGAGGCGCTCGATGTCGAAGTGGCTTTCCGGGCGCCGGGCTGGCGCGTGCACACGGCGCTCGACCCCGCCGAAGGGGAGTCCGTCTGGCGCGCCCGCTCGCTCGACGAGCTGTTCGACTCGCCCTTCGTCCTCACGCCTGAATCGGGCGCGGGGGCCGTGATCTGGACGCTCGAGGCATGCGGCGTGCCGCACGATATCGTGATCACGGGAACCGGGAGCCTCAACCGGGAGCGCATCGGACGGGATTTGAAGCGCATCTTCGAAACCGCAGCAGCCTTCTGGGATCCCGAAGCGGCCAAGCCGCCCTTCCGGCGCTACATGCTTGCGATGCATCTCGGTCCGGGCCTCTACGGCGGGCTTGAGCACGCCGCCGGAACGATGCTCCTCGAAGATCCGCAGACGCTCCCCGCGGCGGGCGAGGCCGAACCTCCGAAGCGCTACGACGAGTTCCTCGTGCTCGCCGCGCACGAGTACTTCCACGCCTGGCTCGTGAAGCGCCTCAAGCCCGCGGCCTTTCTGCCCTACGACCTCTCGCGCGAGACCTACACCCACGACCTCTGGATCTTCGAAGGCTTCACGTCCTACTTCGAGAGCGTCATCGCCCGCCGGGCGGGCGTGATCTCCGAAGAGGCGTACCGGCGGCACTTCGCCGAGCGGATGAACTTCGCCCTCGGACGCGAGGGGTTCGACGCCATGTCGCTCGCCGAGTCGAGCTTCAACGCCTGGGTGAAGCTCTACCGTCAGACCGAGGACTCCGCCTACACGCAGATCTCCTACTACACCAAGGGCGCGCTCGCCGCGCTCATCATCAACCGGGCGCTTCTCGAGCGCTCGGGCGGCGGCGTCTCCCTTGAAGGCTTCCTCGCCCGCTGGTTCGCCGGCGTACGGGGCGCCGTCGCCGCCGGACGCTGGCCGGGCCTCGCCGACGGAGCCTTGGGCGACGTGATTGCGGAGACGACGGGCGTCGACCTGCGTGCGCTCATCGCGACGCTCGTCCATGAACGCGACGGGCGGCGCTTCTGGGTGAAGGAGGTCGAGGCGTCGCTCGCCGCCGAAGGCTTGAAGAGCGAACCGGATCCGGAGGCGCCCGCGGCGCTGCGCATCGCCGGCATCACCTGCCGTCGCGAGGCCGGACGCGTCGTCGCGGGCTACGTGCCCTCACGCTCGCCCGCCTTCGCCGCCGGGCTCTTCGCGGGCGACGAGATCATCGCCGTGGCCGGGGAGCGCACCACGCCCGAAGGGTTCGCGCGCCAAATCGAGCGCGCCCGGGGGCGCAGGGTCGAGATTCACTACTTCCGCGGGCCGCGGCTCCTCTCAGGCACGCTCGACCTCGCGGCCGCACCCGACCCGGCGTTCCTTGAGCTTCTGCCGCGCCGGATCGTGCCGCTCGATCAGAAGAGCGGCTCCTGAACGGGATCCGGAGCGCCCTCCCAGCGCACGGGCGCCCCGCCGCGGCCGACGAGCCATTCATTCGCCGCGGCGAAGCACCGCGAACGCAGAAAGGCGTCCTCGCCGCGCGAGGCCGAGAGGGGCGAAGGGTGCGAAGCCGTGAGCACGCAGTGCTTCGACTCGTCGATGAGGGGGCGGAGCTTCTGCGCGGGCCGTCCCCAGAGGAAGAAGACGAGGCCCGTGCGTTCACGCGAGAGGGCCTCGATCACGCCGGATGTGAAAGGCTCCCACCCCCAACCCGCGTGCGAGAGCGGCCGGCCCGCCTCGACCGTGAGGACGGGATTGAGGAGCAGCACGCCCGCGCGCGCCCAGTCCGTAAGGTCGCCGCACGTGCGCAGGGCCGTTCCCGGAGCGCCCGCCGCGACCACCTTGAAGATGTTGCGCAATGAGGGCGGAAGCTTCTCGCCGCGGGGTACCGAAAAGGCGAGGCCGCAGGCCTTGCCGGGCGTGTGATAGGGGTCCTGTCCGATGATCACCGCCCGCACGGACTCGAAGGGCGTGAGCTCGAGCGCTCGGAAGGGCGTTGGCGGAAAGACGTCGGCGGGATCGTCAGCGATGCGCTTGAGAAGCGCCGCGCCGCCCGGCGAGGCAAGAAAGGCGTCGGCCGCGGCGCGCCAGCGTCCGGTGAGGCGCGCCGTGGAGAATTCTGGCTTAGCCGTCATCAGTAGCGCTGCTGCGAGAGGTGGCGGTTCATGAGGATGTTGGTGCGGATGCGGTAGTAGCCGATCCGGCAGGAGAGCTCCGCGTTCTGCTCGATGCGCCGGGCGCCCTTTGTGGCGTCGCCCACGAAGTCGCACTCGCGCTTCACGAAGGTCTCGAAGCTCTGCCCGGCGAGAATGAACTTGTTCCAAAGCGTGCGCCGCCCGGACTCCTTGTCGAGCGCCTTGGCGAGCGACGCGACGCGGTCGGTCACGTTCTTGTACTGCGCCTGGGTCATCTCGAGCTCCATCTCGAGGCAGCGCCCCTTCGCCTCGGCGTCGTCTCCCTTCGCCTTGGCGTAGCAGGCCGTCACGGCCTCGGACGTGGGCGACTCGGCCTGGGCGGCCGCCCATGCGGCGCCCGCCGAAAACGTGAGGACAGCCGCAAATGCGGCAAGAAGAGCGCGCTTCATCGCTTGAGCTCCCTGATCAGTTGAGCGCACACGTGCGCGACGTCCGGCTGCACTTCGTGAAAGTCCTCCGCGGCGGCCCAAGCGGCGAGCGGCACGCCCTCGTTGTAGCCCGTCTCGACGAGCATGGCGCGCACGCCCGCGGCGCGCGCGGCAAGCGCGTCGTTGCGGCTGTCGCCGACCATCACGCACTCGGCGGGCGCGACGCCCGCCTCGCGCATGGCCCGCTCGATCATGTCGGGCGCGGGCTTGGGACGTTCGGCGCCGCCCGCGCCGATCACGCCGTTGAAGAGGCCGGCGAGCCCCCGCCCCTCGAGGAACACCCGTGCGAGGGGCTCCTCCTTGTTCGTCACGACCCAACAGGCGACGCCCGCGCTCCGCAGCGCCCGCACGCCCTCGAAGGCGCCGGGGTAGGCGCTGATGCGGCTGCCGTCCATCTCCGACCAGACCTCGACGAGGCTGCGCAGCAGCGCGTCTTCCGAGAACCCGTCGACGGGCGCGCCCGCGGCGCGCCACCACTTCATCAAGCGCTCGATCAGCACCCGCACGCCGCCGCCGATCATCACGCCCACCACCTCGTCGGCGGGCTCCGGGAGGCCGTGCGCGCGCGCAAGCCGCCGCACGCCCTCGGCGATCTCAGGGAGCGAGCTCACGAGCGTGCCGTCAAGGTCGAAGCAGGCGAGGCGGATCATTCACACTCTCCAAGGGCGGCGACCGCATCCTTCATGCTTTGGATCACCGCGCGGTAGCCCTCGGGCGAACCCGCGCCGAAGACGGCCGAACCCGCGACGAAGGTGTCCGCGCCCGCCGCGGCGATGCGCGCGATGTTGCCGGGCTTCACGCCGCCGTCCACCTCGAGGGCGATCTCGCGCCCCGTGGCGGCCTTGTACGCGTCGAGCCGGGCGCGCACTTCGGCGAGCTTCTCGATCGTGGACTCGATGAAGCTCTGCCCGCCGAAGCCCGGGTTGACGCTCATGAGGAGCACGACGTCGATCCGGTCGAGCTCGTAGTCGAGGTACGAGAGCGGGGTAGCGGGGTTGAAGACGAGACCCGCCTTGCGGCCGGCCGAGCGGATGAGCTGCAGCGTGCGGTCCACGTGCCGGGTCGCCTCGCAGTGAAAGGTGATGATGTCCGCGCCCGCGTCGATGAAGCTCGGAATGAGCGCGTCCACCGGCTCGATCATCAGATGCACGTCGATCGGGATCGAGACGTGCGGGCGGATCGCCTTCAGGACGAGCGGCCCGACGGTGAGGTTCGGCACGTAGTGGTTGTCCATCACGTCGAAGTGGATCCAGTCGGCGCCCGCCTGGGCGACGTCGCGGACTTCCTCGCCCAGACGGGCGAAGTCGGCGGAAAGAATGGACGGAGCGATGCGGCAGGTTCGCATGAATGTCTCCAGACGAAGCGGTGTCTCGGACGGGCGCGGTGCGCCCCGGGGAAAAAACGGCCTCAGTATATCTGCCCGGGCGCCCCGGGGCGCCTGCCAGGAGGAGTGCTTCGGACTAGACTGCTCAGACTTTTTTGAAGACGCCTTCGGCCTCCCGCTCATGTCCGACCTCCGTCAACCCCGTCCAAAGACGCTCCCGCGGCCGCGCACCGCCGCCGCACTCGCCCTCCTTGCGCTTCTCGCCGCCTGCACGACCGTGGAGCGACCGCCCGAGAAGAAGCCCGTGCCCGAAACCGCCTTCACCGCCGTGAGCTGGGAGGAGACGGGCGACGCGGACGCCCGGGGCTGGAGCGAGGCGCTCTCGGCCTTCCGCCGCTCCTGCCGCACCATCGCGGCCAACCCCGCCTGGGCGGCGCCCTGCCGGGCGGCGGACGCGGCCGATCCAGCCGCGGCGCAGACCTTCTTCAGAACCGCCTTCACGCCCTGGCGCGTCGAGGCGCCCGCCGGCGACGCGCTCACCGACACGGGCCTCATGACGGGCTACTACGAGCCGCTCCTCAAGGGGAGCCGGGTGAAGACCGGACGCTTCGCGCATCCGATTTACGGCGTGCCCGACGACCTGCTCGTGATCGACCTCGGCGAGCAGCACCCGGAGCTCAAGGGGCTGCGGCTGCGCGGACGGCTCGAGGGGCGCCGGGTCGTGCCCTACGACCGGCGCAGCGCCATTCAGGAGCGCGGCGACATGGCGCGCTGGGCGATCGCCTGGGCCGACGATCCCGTGGACGTCTTCTTTCTGCAGATTCAGGGCTCGGGCCGGGTCGAGCTCCCCGACGGCTCCTTCATGCGCGTGGGCTACGCGGATCAGAACGGCTGGAAGTATCGCTCGATCAGCGGCTGGCTCGTGCAGCACGAAGGCCTCAAGCCCTCGGAACTCTCCATGCAGCGCATCCGCGCCTGGGCGAAGGCCCATCCGGAGAAGGTGAAGGAGGCGCTCGCACAGAATCCGAGCTTCATCTTCTTTGAGGAGCGCTCGGGCGACCCGGCGCTCGGCCCCGTGGGCGCGCAGGGCGTCGCCCTGACCCCGGGCGCCTCCGTCGCGGTGGACCCGAAGCGCTGGCGGCTCGGCACGCCCTTCATCGTCGCGACCGAACAGGACCGGCCGGCGCTCTCCTTCACGCGCCCCGTGGTCGCGCAGGACACGGGCGGAGCCATCAAGGGGGTGCTGCGCTTCGACTACTTCTGGGGGTTCGGCGATGAAGCCGGTTCGGCCGCGGGCCGCCAGAAGAGCCGCGTGAAGGCCTGGGTGCTCGTGCCCGCCGGCCTCACGCCCGAAGACGTGATTCCCGCGGGCGCGAGGAAGGTGAAGTAGTGCCTCAGCGCGCCGTCTTCTGCTCGTCGAGGATCTGGGCGAAGTCCGACGCCGAAACCGCACCCGTCATGCGGTCGCCCGTGGGGAAGAAGAACGTGGGCGCGCCCGTCACGTTGTAGCGGCCCGCGAGCGAGAGGTTGCGCTGCATCACCGAGGCGTCGCAGTCCACCGGGGCGTCGGGCGGCGTGATGCCCTTGCGCATCCAGTCCGCCCAGGCCTTGGAGGGGTTCTTCGCGCAGACGATCTCGCGGTTGTTCTGCTCGCCGCGGATCATCGGCGTGACGAAGGTGTAGACCGTGAGGTCGCCCACCTGCTCGAAGACGCGCTCCATCGCGCGGCAGTAGGTGCAGTTCGCGTCCGAGAAAACGATCACCTCGCGCGTACCCTTGCCGAAGACCTGCTTCACGGCGTCTTCGCGCGGCCAGCGCTTCCAGTTCTCGCGCGCCCAGTCCTTGAGCCGCAGCTGCGTCTGGTTGGTCTGCGTCTTCGTGTCGATGATCGAGCCCGAGAAGACGTAGCGCACCTCGTCGTCCACGTAGAAGAGCCGGTCCTGGATGAAGACCTCCCAGAGGCCCGCGATCGGCGCGGGCTTCACGCTGTCGGCCCTGAGACCGGTGTTCTTCATGAGGTGATCGCGCACGGACTGCTCATCGGCCGAGGCGGCTCCGGAGAGAAGCGCGAGCGCGGCGCAGGCCGCGGCGGCGAATTGCTTGAGACGGGTGGTCATGATGGCGAAGACGCCTCCTTCTGCGTGGGTGGTGTTTTTTGCGCGCCCGGCGGGATCCCTTTCCGGGCGACGCTTCCGATTATCGCCAACCCGGCCTGCGCGAAAGCTGAACGACGCAGCATCCGGAGGGAATCAGACATCACGCAAAAACGGTATTTTCCGTTCTTTGCTCCGGGCCTCCGGCCGAACGTCTTGCCAAAAGCACCGTGCCTCAATAGAATGCGTACCTCGACCTTTGGAAGGTACGGCTAGGTAGCTCAGTTGGTAGAGCAGCGGATTGAAAATCCGCGTGTCGGCGGTTCGATTCCGTCCCTAGCCACCATTCCTCATTTACGGAGAGCCGCATCCTGAAGCCCGCTTGGGGTTTCGGGATTTTTTTGCGTCCGCGCTCCGGACGTCCGGGAGCGGGCTCCGGCCCGCTCCGTCGCGACGGCGGATCAGTCCTCAAATCCGGCGCTTCCCGCCCAGGCGCTCCAGCCGTGCGCGCGCAGGCGGCAGGCGGGGCACTCCCCGCAACCGTAGCCCCAGGCGTACCGGTGCTCATGGTCGCCCATGTAGCAGGTGTGGGTCTCGTCGCGCACGAGGCGGACGAACTCGTCCCCGCCCGTGCGCCTTGCGAGCTCCCAGGTCTCGGCCTTGTTGAGGCGCATCAGCGGCGTCTCGATGATGAGCCGCGCGTCGAGACCGAGCGAGAGCGTCACCTGCAGGGACTTGAGCGTGTCGTCGCGGCAGTCCGGGTAGCCCGAATAGTCCGTCTCGCACATGCCGCCCACGAGCACGCGCGCGCCGCGCCGGTAGGCGATCGCCGCGGCGAGGGTAAAGAAGAGCAGGTTGCGCCCGGGCACGAAGGTGTTGGGCAGGCCCGAGGCCTCGAAAGCGATGCGCCGTTCGTCGGTGAGCGCGCACTCGGCGACCTCGCCCAGCACGGGCAGCCCGAGCATGTGGTCTTCGCCGAGCTTCTTCGCCCATTCGGGCTTGAGCGCGCGCATCTTCTCGAGGACCCGGCGGCGGCAGATGAGTTCGACCTGATGGCGTTGGCCGTAGTCAACGCCCACGGTTTCAACGTGCGCGAAGCGCTCGAGCGCCCAGCCGAGGCAGGTGGTCGAGTCCTGACCGCCCGAAAAGAGCACGAGCGCGGACATCTCCGCCGCGGCGGAGGATTGTTCTGTGAACTGCGTCATGGAAGTGAATGCGTCCGGGAAAGGATGGGTTCAACGGGCCGGACGCCCGGGGGCGGCGAGGAGCGCGCGGACGCGCTCGCGCACGCGCACGCATTCGGCGACGTGCGCGTCGCCGAGGTTCACCACCGCCCAATACGAAAGCGCGGCCGCTGCGGCCTGTCCGGCGAGAGGCACCCATTTTGCCGCACGGCCGGTCGCCCAGCGCGCCCCGAACTGCTTTATCGCGGTGAGCACGACGGCGCTCGTGACGTAGCGCCCGGCGAAGACGGCACCCACCTGCGAGAGGGCGGTGAGCACGGCGACGCGCTCCTCGGCGTGCAGCCGCGCGATCTGCTCGGGCGAGAGCGCGAAGGCCTCGTTGATGCGCCCGAGCATGTCCGCGAAGGCTGCGACGTCCACCGCGACGTCGAGTCCGGGCAGCGGCAGCACGGCCGCAGCGGCCGAAAGCCCGGCGCGGCGGCGCACGAGCGCGCGCGCCTCTGCGGCGACCCGGGCGAGTCCGGCTTCATCCGGTTCGGCGGCGGCGCTCCGCATCTTTTCGTCCATGACCCTGTCCGTATGGAAAAACCTTGTGAGATCAACGATGTCCGCGCCTTAAGGCTTGTCAAACAATTGGCAACCTATAATCGCGCAAACCCATAAAGAATAACCTCTTCGCCGTCGGGCGCCCCCGCACTCCCCGCGGCCGACCCCACGCGCCCCGGCAATACACCCGCAATGCAGCTTCTCGCCTTAGGTCTCAACCACACGACCGCGCCGCTCGCCGTCCGCGAACGCGTCGCCTTCGGTCCGGATGAAATCGCCGAAACGATCGCGTACCTGCTCGAGCGCTTCGGCGGCGCGCCTCAGGGCGGCGTTCACGAGGCCGCCGTGCTCTCGACGTGCAACCGCACCGAGATCTACGTCGCCTGCGAGGACCCCGCCGCGGCCAGAACGAACATCCTCTCCTACATCGCCAACCGCAAGGGCGTGGAACTGCGCGAACTCGAGCCGCACATCTACGCCTTCGAGCAAGAGGAGGCCGCGCGCCACACCTTCCGCGTCGCCTCGGGCCTCGACTCGATGGTGCTCGGCGAGACGCAGATCGTCGGTCAGATGAAGAAGGCCGAGAAGATCGCGCGCGAATGCCGCGGCCTCGGCGTGATGCTCAACCACCTCTTTCAGTCGACCTTCACCGTGGCGAAGGAGGTGCGCACCGCCACCGCGATCGGCGCGAATTCCGTGAGCCTCGCCGCGGCGGCCGTGCGCCTCGCGCTCCGGCTCTTCGGAAGCTTACGCGACGAGCGCGTCCTCTTCGTGGGCGCAGGCGAGATGATCGAGCTCTGCGCGGCGCACTTCGCCGCCCAGTCGCCCAAGTCGATCACCATCGCCAACCGCACCGTCGAGCGCGGTCAGGTGCTCGCCCGTACCGTGCACGCCGACGCCGTGCCCCTCTCGGAGCTCCCCGAGACGATCGGCCGCTACGACGTCGTGATCTCCTGCACCGCCTCGGCGCTGCCGATCATCGGTCTCGGCATGATCGAGCGCGCCGTCGCCGAACGCCGCCACCGCCCGATGTTCATCGTGGACCTCGCCGTGCCGCGCGACGTCGAGCCCGAGGTCGAGCGCCTCGACGACGTCTACGTCTACACGGTGGACGACCTCGGCAAGGTCGTGAGCGAAGGCAAGCAGTCGCGTCAGGCCGCCATCACGCAGGCCGAGACGATCATCGGCCTGCGCGTGGCGGACTTCATCGAATGGCTCAAGCTCCGCTCGGCCGTGCCGACCATCCAGTCGCTGCGCGACCGCGCGAACTACCTGCGCGACGAGGAGCTCGCCCGCGCGCTGCGCCACCTCCACCACGGCGACAAGCCCGAGGAGGTGCTCGAGATGCTCGCCCACGGCCTCACCAACAAGCTCCTCCACGATCCGACGATCCTGCTGAGAAACGGCGAGGGGCTCTCGGGCGACGACCGCGAGCTCATGGAGCGCATGCTCGACCGCTTCTACCGCCGTCACGACCGGTAGTCCCGGCCCGCCGCCGCCCGACCGAAACGGGACGCTCTCCGCACGAGGAGGCGTCCCGTTCGCGTCTGAAGCGCGCCCGGAGGCGCCGCAAAACGCTATTCTTCCTTCTTTCACCTTCACATCCAATCAGCCGACCAGAAAATGCTCAACGACAACGTCCGCTCGAAGCTCTCCGCGCTCTCACGGCGCCTTGAGGAAATCGACCGCATGCTCGCCGCGCCGGAGACGGCCGCGGACATGAACCGCTTCCGCGACCTGACGCGCGAACGGGCGGAGATCGAACCCGTCGTCGTCAAGCTCCACGCCTACGAGCGCGCCGAAGAAGACCTGCGCACGGCCGAGGAGCTCTACGCCGATCCAGAGATGCGTGAATTCGCCGTCGAGGAGATCGAGAAGGCGAAAGCCGAGCTCGAGGCGCTCGAAAAGTCGCTCCTGATCGAGCTCATCCCGAAGGATCCCAACGACGAGCGCAACATCTTCCTCGAGGTGCGCGCGGGCACGGGCGGCGACGAGGCCGCGCTCTTCGCGGGCGACGTGCTGCGCATGTACCTGCGCTACGCCGAGGGCCAGGGCTGGAAGACCGAGATCGTCTCGAAGAACGAGAGCGAACTCGGAGGCTACAAGGAGGTGATCGTGCGCATCATCGGCCGCGGCGCCTACTCGAAGCTCAAGTTCGAGTCGGGCGGTCACCGCGTGCAGCGCGTGCCCGCGACCGAAACCCAGGGCCGCATCCACACGTCCGCGTGCACCGTGGCCGTGCTCCCCGAACTCGATGAGATCGAGGAGGTGAAGCTCGATCCGTCGGAGCTGCGCATCGACGTCTTCCGCGCCTCGGGCGCGGGCGGGCAGCACATTCAGAAGACCGACTCGGCCGTGCGCATCACGCACCTGCCCACCGGCCTCGTGGTGGAGTGCCAAGACGAGCGCAGCCAGACGCAGAACAAGGCGCGCGCCATGCAGATCCTCGCCTCGCGCATCTATGCCGCGCAGGTTGAGGCGCAGCACCAGAAGGAGGCCTCCGAGCGCCGCTCCCTCATCGGTTCGGGCGACCGCTCCGAGCGCATCCGCACGTACAACTTCCCGCAGGGACGCGTGACGGACCATCGCATCAACCTCACGCTCTACCGGCTCGAGGCCGTCATGAACGGCGACCTTGAGGAGATCATCACGGCGCTCACGACGCAGCATCAGGCCGAAGCCCTCGCCTCGCTCGCCTGAGCCACATCCCGGAGGGATTGCTGATGAAGCAGCAGATCAGACTCAACAACGAGGAGCCGCAGGTCGGCCCGTCGATCCGCGCGCAGCTCGGCAAGGCCGCGCCCGTCATCGGCCGCTTCGAGGCGATGATCCTGCTCGGCTTCGTGACGGGCCGATCGCGCGAAAATCTGATCGCGCACGACGAGGACGAACTCTCCGACGAGGAGATCATGCGCTTCGACCTGCTCGTCTCGATGCGCGCCGCGGGCACGCCCGTGCCCTACATCACCGGCAGCCAGGAGTTCTACGGCCGGCACTTCCACGTGACCGACGCCGTGCTCATCCCGCGGCCCGACACCGAAGTGCTCGTCGAACAGGCGCTCCTCGTGGCGCCCGCCGCCCCGCGCATCGTGGACCTCGGCACCGGGAGCGGCTGCATCGCCTCGACCCTCGCGCTCGAGATTCCCGACGCGCGGGTGACGGCGACGGACGTGTCGGCCGACGCCCTCGAGATCGCCCGCGGCAACGCCGCGGCCTTGAGCGCCCGAGTGGATTTCCGCGAGGGCTTCTGGTGGAGCGCCGTTCCCGAGAAGGAGCGCTTCGACCTCGTCGTGAGCAACCCGCCCTACATCCGGCCCGACGACGAGCATCTGCGCAACCTTGAGTTCGAGCCCCTGGGCGCCCTTACCGACGGCATCGACGGGCTCGAATGCCTGCGCGCGATCGTTGCGGGCGCGATGGAGCGGCTCACGCCGGGCGGCTGGATCCTGCTCGAGCACGGCTGGGACCAGGCGGCCGACGTGCGGCGCCTCCTCGAGGAGGCGGGCTTCGCCGCCGTACGCACGAAGAAGGACTACGGCGGCAACGACCGCGTGACGATGGGGCGGCGCGCGGACTGAGGCGCCGCGCCCGCGGCGCATTCCGCAGCAGGGTCCCGCATCCCGTCCGTTTTCGGGGGCGGGACCTTCTTTTCGCCCCGCGCAATCCGCAAAAAGAAAAACCCGAACCGTGAAGAGCGGTCCGGGCTGCGTATCTTGGTGCCTCTTGTCTGACTCGAACAGACGACCTACCGCTTACAAGGCGGTTGCTCTACCAGCTGAGCTAAAGAGGCGCGGAAGGCGGATTATACGGTTACTTGATGCGCATGGGGCGGCGCGGCGCGGCGGCGGGAACGGGGTTCCCGGTGAGCTTCGCGACGAGCTCGGGCGGGGTCGGCGTGAGGATGAAGGAGGCGCCCGAAGAGGCCTCCTCGGCAGGGGCGACGTGCACGATGCGATTGAGCGGCACGACCACCTCCATCGCGTCATTCTCGTCGCCGAAGCGCGCGAAGAAGGAGAGGCATTCGTCGTTCATGTCGAACGAGCGCACGGCCTCGTCGTCGATGTCGAGGATGATCATGCCGTCCTGCACGTACTCCTCGGGCACGCGGCAGGCCTCGTCCACCTCCACCCAGATGTAGGGGCGGAAGTAGTGCTCCATGCAGTATTCCCTGACGGCGTCGATCACCGTGGCGCGGACGGTCTGATAGCTGCTCATTTTCGGGCGGCGTCCTTACGTTTCTTCTGTTCTCTTCTCTCCGTGCACGCACTCGGGGGGCGGCCGGAGAATCTCCCCGCGGCGGCCGGCTCCGAAACCGGCCGTCGGGAGTGCGGGTCGCCGGGGCCGGCGCGAACGGGCGCCGCACCGGTCCTCGACGGTTTTACTTGCGCATCGTGCGTTCCTGCGCCGTCATCGAGTCGATGAAGGACTGACGGGCGAAGAGGCGCTGCGCGTAGATCTCGAGCTTCGCGGAGGTCGCCGAGAGCTCGATGCCGTAGTAGGGCACGCGCCAGAGGATCGGAGCGAGCACGACGTCGATCATCCCGAAGTCGTCCGAGAGGAGGAACTTCGTGTCGCCGACGCGCATCGACAGGATGTCGAGGTTCTCGCGCAGACGGCGGCGGGCGAGGGAGCGGCGCTCCTCGGAGGCGCGGTTGTTCTCGAGGATGCGCACGTGCGGGAAGAGCTCGCGGTCGAGCACGTGCAGGAAGAGGCGCGTGCGGGCGCGGCCGACCGGATCGGTCGGCATGAGCTGCGGATGCGGGAAGCGCTCGTCGATGTACTCGTTCACCACGAAAACGTTGTAGAGCAGCAGGTCGCGTTCGGTGAGCACGGGCAGTTCGCCGTACGGGCTCTTGCGGACGACCGCGAGATCCTCCTCGTTCTGGACGACGCCGTCGAGATCAACGGACTTGATGTCGAATTCGCAGCCCTTCTCGTTGAGAAGAATGCGGCTCATGTGGGAGAACGGGCAGGTCGGGCCCGAGTAGAGGTACATCATGTGGAATGAACACCTGCGCTAATGTCGATCAAGCCGCGCCGAATCCGGCAGACCGTTGGTGACGGCCGCAGAAAACGGCGGGAAACTGCATATTTTAGACAATGCCTGCATTGTTACATCTGCGCATGCGCCCGTTGATGCGACGTCGCTCTTTGAAAACAGGGAGCTCCGCGCAAATGCAACAAATTGTTATGCGCCATTTGGCGTCGCAGAAGGCTGCCCGTCAGACGGGGTTGTCCTGAGCGACGAATTCGATCTCGAGCTCGGGGAAGGCTTCCTCAAGGCGGCGCCCGAGCGCCTGGATGCCGAACTGCTCCGTGGCGGTGTGGCCGGCGGCGAGATAGGGCACGCCGAGCTCGACCGCCTCAAACGTGGTGTGCTCGCGGATCTCGCCCGAGAGGTAGAGGTCGCAGCCGAGCGCGGCGGCCGCACCCAATTCATCCTGCGCGGCGCCCGAGCACCAGCCAACGTAGCTCACGGTCTTGTCGGCCGGGCCGACGAGGAGCGGCCGGCGGCCGAGCGCCGCCTCCACGCGTGCGGCGAACGCTTCGGCGCTCATGGGGCCCGAGAGGATGCGCCCGGCGTGGAGCAGCCCGTACTCGCCCGTGCGCGTCTCGATGGAGAGCCCGAGCACGCGCGCGAGCTCGGCGTTGTTGCCCACCTCCGGATGCGCGTCGAGCGGCAGATGGTAGGCGATCAGATTGAGGCCGGCGTCGATGAGCGCGCGCACGCGCGCGCCCTTCACGCCCGTGATGCGCGGATCCTCACCGCGCCAGAACCAGCCGTGATGCACAAGCACCGCGTCGGCTCCGCGGCGCGCCGCCTCGCGGATCAGTCCGAGCGAGGCGGTCACGCCGAGCACGATGCGCCTCACTTCGCCGCGCCCCTCAACCTGCAGGCCGTTCGGAGCATAATCACGAAACTCCCCGGGTTTGAGACATTCATCGAGATAGTCAATGAGGGCTGTGATCTTCATAGAAAATCGGCGCAGAAACCTCTGTCTTCAGACAGGGGAGGAAGCGCCGTCCTCGTTTCTAAGTTCGGT